>ERZ1740068.620-NODE-620-length-15288-cov-11.364669_pt1 | contig 15288 bp, 10 predicted proteins | sample MGYA00581735_ERZ1740068 | MGnify/ENA primary metagenome ERZ1740068 (study PRJEB43018, sample SAMN04849740) | marine metagenome | isolation source: floating plastic debris | place: Pacific Ocean | collected 2008-08-30 | study: EMG produced TPA metagenomics... | reverse complement strand
GACTGTACGCGTATCATAAGATAAATTTATAAAAGAGGCTACCATGAACTCATCAGTTTAAAATAATGGTTGTGGTTGATAGGAAGATTAATCTGGGATTCTTAGAAATGAGTCTAGGTACCAGTATTAGCTTCTATCTATTCTGCTTACTGAGCAAAAAAGAGGAGATTTGGTCATTTCTGAGAAATAGAATAAGGAGATTTGGTCAGTTCAGAGAATTCCCTCCCAACTATTGTAATAATGGTAGTAGCGCTTGAGAACATAAAAACATTATCAAGACTTGCCGGATCAAAAATAAAGCCTTTATAAGCTGTGACACAATATCATTATTGATGATCGCTTCCTGATTCCACAGGGCAATAAATTATGGTCATTAAATAACTCCCTTTACATAGTAGCCACTTGTGTTATCGATGTTGTCTATCTCATATTCAGGAATATCAAATATCCTAACTCATTTTTACACGCCTGTTCCCTGTTTCTATTTTGATAGAGATAGTTCTTTGAAATTGAGTTGCATTTTTTGCATTATCCATTTGATACGTTGAAATTCAAAAAAATGAATAAGTTTCATTCAGAATGTACCATTCATGCTAGCTCTTGGGGGAATCAGCAAATATAAACACAATCGCAGTAAGTTTCATTCAGAATGTACCATTCATGCTAGCTCTTGGGGGAATCAGCAAATATAAACACAATCGCAGTAATAATGATATTGACTTGCATTGGATGGAGTAGTCTTCACTCGTAAATTTATGATAAACCTGTGACATAAAATCGTGACAAACTGTATTCACAAAAACTTACCGGTAATTGGTCTTGAATCCAGCTGATGCATTTTATTTTTTTTCTATATCGCGCCTTGATTAAATATCAGATTTGAGTGCAAAAATATGAAACTTTCTTAGGACACAATGCTAATACACAAAATCCAACCAACGTTCGGTTTAGCCATTGACAGCGGATGAAATGTAAAATAAAATGTACCCGCAGTTCCCATGTTGTTTGTTATTTAATTTACATCGATGATGTATATCCCAAATACATGTATTATGAGGTGTAGGCTCAAATGTTACAAATATGAATATAGTAGTCTATGAATACTCTTGACGTAGGCTAAGCAGAACTTGTGGTATTACGAAGCCATTTCTAGCATAACTTCAGGCAGACAGCATCTAGTACAACCATCACGCTCGCTTCGAGGGGCTGCTCGATTATTTCAATGGAGGCATGATCATTTTATATCATGATGTTACTATGTGTAGCCTATGGACAAGGACAACTCTGAAATCTTTACACATTTATCAAAGTATCAAAGTATTATCCACGTGAAATTTCCTTGCTTGCTTTTAAATCATCGACAAAATTTCAATTGCAAGACTAACAGCTAACACCAAATCACCAAATCTGTAACAAAATGGTTTAAAGAAGAGTACTGTTTGTAGCGCCAAATATTAAGGGATTTCAAAAGTTTGGTGATAGTGCTAAAAAATTGTGCAGCAATAGCCTGGTTAGCCAGAGCCAGACTGTATCCAATTTGATCTGGCCTCGCTTTGCACCGCCCATCAGATTAGAAAGGCTGACAGGTCAACCTAAATTATCAGCATGACGGTGGAAAAAGACAAATGAATTTCAAGGGAAAACAGGCTGAATGGCCATCACAGCGACAAGGCAATGGGTATAATCAAATACCTGTGAGCAGTATCGTTGACCTTGTGAGCCATATCCTCTTGAAGGCGCTTAGACTCCTGTGCCATGAACTTTTCCATGCATAGCTTGACAAACTTTGTTATTTTATCATTCTTGTCTTGGTTCAACTTTCTGCCTGCAAAATGACATTAAATTAAATTAAAACAAACTCGATCAAGGGATTATATAATTTAATTTATAATACTACTGGAAGAAAGTAATACCATACCACCACATATCAATGCATATCACCATTAAATTTATGATTGATAAGGACACAAGTCAAAACATTGAAAAATGATTGTGCTGAATAAACAAAGGTAAAGTAGGACCAATAAACTATGACATGTTTAGGGAGCAAGATGGGTAAAATTTAGATTAGAAACAAGCCATCGGCCATCAGTCTGTCCGCTAACCTGTCATACCATGATCGGGGCGGCCTTACATATATGTATTATAGAGTTTGCACTAGGGCTAAATGAGTACAGGAGATTTAACACTCTGCGTAAAAGCTAAATGTGACTGCCATATGCGTCAATCCTTAATATATGCAGCGTGAACCATTCTGACTTTAAATTTGTTATGCCTGGTCCCTGCCCGATAGTAAATTGTCAACATGCCTGTCACATAATTAACAGGTTTTGAAAGGATGCTTTGTAGGCATCTCCCCTCTTCATTCAACAACTATTATCTATTTCAGATTAGATTGATGTTTCTGTGAATACTGTTAAAAAATATTTCATTATAATTATCATTTATCAGAACTGTTTCTAAGAATTGCATTGTTTATAACTAAGGCAACTATCATTATGGTACTAATCTTGCAGTAATGCGAAATTCAAAGTACAATTTCCATTTGTTTATAATCTCGCTTTCTCAGAAATGCTAGCACATGAAATCGAAGGTATGATCATGGGCCGATCATGTCTGATGTACTTTGATGAGCGTCAAGCTGTGGAATATGTATGGGTCTGCAAAACATAACATACTTCCTAATGTTGATAAGATGTTCCGTTTTACTGGCTTTGTGTGTAATGTTACGCAGTTTCAGTAGAAATCTCACTAAATAAATACATACAAATGTCTAAGCTGATAAAAGACCAAATTTGTGCAATCTGAAAATATCAGGCCTTAGTTTTCCCCTGTTTTTGCAACAAGACGCAGCTTGTAAGCTTACATGAAAGACAGCTAAATGACGAGACATTTATTGATACGATGGACAATTTGTAAGTGAATAATTTCATAATGAGTTTTAATACAAAATCAAAGTACAGTTCCCAACGTTTGTTTCTGCACAATGTGACAACTCCGATATTTCAAGCTGACACCGCTATGAAATAAACCCGAGGACAAAATTTATAAATTTCATGTTAAGGTTATAACGTGATTTACTGTGTTTTTATTTTCAATTTTCCAATGTGAGCGTAAGGCTCATTGGAAATCCCACAGCAGCTGCTAGTTAGTCACGTGCATGATATCAGTTGTAGATAGATTAGTCAGAAAAAGGAACGATAACATTACCCGAGTGGTAATGTGTAATAGGGATTAAGAGCATTAGCGCTTAAGTAGATATGTCAATGGTGTCATTTATCATGTGCTAGGTGAGCTTTTCCTCGAAAAGCAAAAAACAAAAGGTTTGAACGACAAAACCCTCTTCTAAATACTCAGAATTTGAAACTGAAGGAAACACGTTTTTCGGCACACACAGTTTTACTCTTGATTTTAAATGTATACTGCTAGGTAATATTCGGTTCAATTCTCTTCTGATTTAATGTAGGGAATTTAAAAAATTCAATCAATTCTAGCGATCACCAGGAACACACTAAAGTTCTTGGAAAGAAGATATCCCATCTGCTGTAGAAATAAACCCGTGTCCAAAGTAAGCCGAGAGAAATTAACATATATTCTGCACATGATCACAAGATGTATCTACGATTCTGCAAATTTTTACACACTATATACCAATCGCACCATTAGGGTATACACATATTTGGACAAGCTTTAAAGCTATAAATGCTGGAGATCTTGCATCATGCATACTGCACGGGCATCATATCAAGCTTGATTGGACTGTTTGAGCATATGGCGCTGGAAGCAGACCAATCAATGATTACCAATTATGGTCGATTATGTCATACCTGCACTAATGGAGAGAACTCATAAATATTTCTCTTACCAACTGTGAGGGAGGAGGGATAAAACTTTTACATTGTAGAAATGTAATTCTATATGGCTATGCACTACACTTACGGAAGTCATTGGAGTCGTCTTTGCTTATACACCTCTCGCTACATTTCATAGCCCGCACTATGTCCACAATGGTCCCGATAAGAGGAAAATATGGACGATCATAATGCTCATACACCACAGCATAGTAGTTAAACTTCCATAGTATTTCTGACTTCTCCTGCACCTTGTCAAATGTGTAACTGAAATCAGGTAAAATAAAAATGAATATAAGATATCGCTGACGTTGAAACCATGTAACTGTCCGACTTGATAAAATCAATCCGGACATTATCAGTGATAAAGATATTAGTGGAATTACGACGTAAATAACCACGTTGTAAACTGATCAGTTGTTGGCAGTAAATGAAATAATGTTGATAGTTTGCCGTTTATGATTAGCGATGTGAAGTATATACAACAAAGTCTAGTAGCTACATAATATGTCACATTTTTATGACTTGTCTTCTGCTTGAATGTTACCTGGCAGAAGGATTCAATCACGGACTGATAATCTTGTAGTTCATGTGAGTGTAACAGTCAATATCTATGTGGCTTGTACAGTTTTGAAACTCTGCTGGCCCTAAGCTACCAATGGTGAGCGGAGCACCCACCTCCACCTCCAACACAAAACACCCAGAAAGCCCAGACCACGCAAGTATCGAACTGGTTAAACAATCACCAAACAATCCGTGTAGACTCATGACATCACAGTAAAGAGTTTTGTATCACAACCGGCCAAATCATGTTGAAGCCAAAATCAACATTCTATGCGTTGGGTGGGTGTAAGGTGTGTGATTAATCCTCCCCCAGGTTACACCAATATGACTAGTATTGATATCTATGCTGGTCCCAAGATCATGACCCGGTCATGTGCAGGCACAGAGGAGTTTAAACGGGCTAAAACTATAACTCATTGCAAATTGTTTTTTGTTTCCTGGAAATGCTGCTGTTATTCATATTATTATAATCCTTTACAGTCAAACGCCATTTATCTTATTTATATCCGGATTCAAGGCCATGTGACGAGATTCACCCTAGTTTACGTGTGAAAATCAGTAGAAATATATAAACAACAGTTGCGGTTGAACTTTCTTATTGATTTATGGTGTCTGTTTCTTAACTTTTACACTTACTGCCAATACGCATTCAAATGTCTTGGAGGGAGATCCTTGACCAATTTCTCAAACATTTGGCTGCTGATGTCCATGGACCGCAAACTTTGATGCGAAAAGGCTTGTGGGTGTTGGAGCAGTTTTAATAGCACATGGGTTATAGGAAAGATCCAATTGACAGCCAACCCAGATACTAAATTTTGGGGATATCTACATAAAGAACTTTTGTCAAAGGCGTAGTAACAGAATTTAAATGTTTTGTTCAGAAAAGAACAAAATATTATCAGCCAAAAGTTTTGTGAGTGTTTGGTATGTTCAGCACATTCAAGCCATTTATTTTATTTGAAAAAATATGTGTGGGGTCAAAACTCATCATGATCTATGTGATGTTGCTTTAAAAATTTGTTTCATATTGCGTACCGGATTGTGTAGGTACTGTTTGAACTTCACATACCGGTACTGGCAATATCCAAACAAGTTCTTCTGCTTTTCAATTGTATTTTCAGCATCCTCTTTCTTTTGTAAATTGAATGATTAATGTGTTGGTTGCACAGGGGACAACACGTTTTTTTCATCTCCATGAGTCTCTTGTTGTTAATTTATGGCAATAAAAAAGAGAACATTAAATCATTTTGAGTGCGTTGGATCTGCATGTACATGTACCTTATTTGCGTGACAGTAACCAATTTGATAATGGTGGATCTGTTCGCTGTTCTCTTTTCTATGACTTATCAAAGATTGGAAGGTTACAAACAAGTTTTTCCCTTCCTGATGACTGTGACGGGGAGGTAGCCTGGGACAGGCTCTCTGTTAGAGGCTGTCCCAGGCTAGGGAAGAGGAGGACAAAACGAAGATTATTTCGTGCGGTAACCATGGGCTGATTAAACAAAGAATACATGGAAATTTGCTCAGTTTTAATTATGCATGAAAATAATTTTATATCATGAAAGGAACATGCATTTGAGACAACTTTTTTTCGCAGAAATCGGTCAATTATGCCATGCATTGAATTACCAGGAAAAATACTTGCTGTATACTTGAAAATTATAGCTCATACTCAGTAATTCAAGCTAATTGTCTCAACTAGACAAAACCCAATTATTTTCAAAGGTGAATTAAGGAAGGGTCGTTTACAGGCCCTACAGCCTTGACATGTCACTTTCAGTAATTCTAAATTTCTTCCTTAACAAGAAAACCCTAAAATTCAGTAAACAATTAAGTAGACAGTCTGCGGGCGTCGCTTAATTTGCTTTATAAAAAACAGTTTCTTTCACTTCACCACAAGAGAGCCGGAGTGGCAGACAGGACGCAATCTGACGGTTAGGAAATCTTGCGTGACCCTTACAGTACTCCACAAGCAAACAATGCGCCATGAGTTCACTGCCCTCGCGCACTTTCTAAGAACTCCACACAACGCCTCCCTTACTTTCACAAAAGGTCAATGACAAATTAATGATTGTGATTCACCATTCTATTCTGCAGAAAGTCAAGACATTTTGGGATGTTTTAAATTTAGTCGAGTGCAAAAAAGCTTGTAAACCTTTTGTTTGCATCTTATTTGCTTTGGTAATGATCAATTAAAGTGCTACAAATAATTCTGTATTGTTTGTTTCCTGAATTGGGTTTGCAAAAGCCATAACCTCAAACTCACAGCGTGTTTCGAAAATCATAGAGAACTTTCCGCAGAAGAAATAATTCTAGCTGGAATCATAAATCTGATAAATTTTATACATGCTGCTCTTATCCATGTTAATATAGTAATGAGCATTTCTGTGAATTGATATGAATTGCAGAATATTGCCATCCCCGTATTCTATAAACAAGATGATGAACGCAGTTCGAGGAAAAAAATGGAAAGGCTACAGCACAATGGCCACAGACATTCATCAGGACGTAATTTCCAAGTGCATTTCACCGAAACCTGGAACTTGTGTCATAGTAGAGAATGACACATAAATATACCGATTTCTCCCTAGTGTTATTGGTTGGAAAAATGATGCATCCCATGGGTATTATGGCGGCAGCGATATGAAGACAGTTAATAGATGTTCCAAATAACCTTGGTAATGGACACTGGCCTTCCCAGAATCCACATGGCAGCCCATAGCACAATGTTGCTATCTTATAGACATGTTGCCTTATTTAGTTTGATGACTCAGCATAAGATTAGAAACACACAAATCCCAAGAGAAAGTCTGATCAATAAGTATGAAGCTTACGGCAAACATCACTCAGGATTTCATTGAATAGAAAAATATATGAAGGACAAGCTGACTTGGATCCAAGTGCTAGCGAACTCTATGATATCAAGGTCCCACTGATAATGGGTTGTGGTAGTTGGTACCATTGACTGCAAGTCAAGTGGTGGTGGGAATACATGTTATGTCATAATTTTCAAGGGAAGAAGGGTTGAACGCGAGTATCTCTGCAAATCAATGATCATCAAAATGACCTTGTCAAAATCTTCACAATCCAGAGGCAAGGTTGTGTTTTAACTCATAGTACAAATCTACTCAGTTGAGCCTAGACCAATAAATTGCCCTTTTGTAATGCAAAAAGAGGCCAATGTATTGGTTTTAGTTCAGCCCAGCTGATGCAGTGGCTTAGGAAATACCAACAAACCTGAACATAGCTATTAGCAGATTGAGCAGAAGAACGTTTGTTATCATCATATAAAATGCCAGCAAGATCCAGTGGTAATCTGCAAAACATATTCTACACATCATTTCTAAAATGGAATGATACAAATAGGGCGTGTTAACAACATTCCCCGAATGCGATTAATTTCCAGAAATACTCAGTCAAAATCTTATATGCTATCATTGACTGAGCGCGTCTGGGAACTCCGAAATAATGCATTGTGGGATACTCATTAACATGCCCTATTGTAATACAATCATATTTTCAGCACATTTTTTTCGGATACCAAACCCAACAATGTTCAATATAATCACTACTTGTGTAATGATGGGTAGCGGTGGAGTGGTGGGTAATCACTAGCGGTCCAAGATGCAAAACTCTCGTTCAAACAGCGTTGGTTGGGTGAATACATGCATGCAACTTGGTATTTGCAATGTGTAAAACCGTTCAAGGAGAAATATCAAGTAAAATATCTGCGCCGACAGCAAGGTAACGAAGAATTGCAAGACAATGCAATACCTGTTTTGAATAAACCATCTTCAAGAAATAACTCTCCGTACATTTGAAAGTACGGGTAATAGAATACTGCGTTTAGGATATCCCATTTGAGCTCAGATTCTGGGTTGACTATAGATTGCAGAATGACTCCAAAGACTATTATGACCAACAGCAGAATCATAACAAAGAACGCCAGATCAACCATCTGAAACAATGAGATAACATTTTAAGATAAGAATTGTGTGCTCTTGGAAAAATGGCAGACAAGTTCCACGACAAGTAAGTTTTGTGTGATTTCATGTACTGGCATTCAGGTCAAGTTAGGTCAGGTTTTCGCCATCTAAGACTACGCCCTGACATTTCCAGACATTGATGTATTTATACTATCATACATGTTTATCCTGCAGTTATCATTGCATGGTTTGAAAGATTTGGTGGTAAGTTTGTTGAGCCAATAGTTGCAAAGCAATGTATGTGTGTGGTTTTTATTCATTAGCGCCACATTTCTACTTATGTATAAAAACGTAAATTATATATGACAGCAACTAGCCTTGCAGTCGAAAAATATTTGACGGACATGATTGGCGTGTGATTAGCAGTGGGTATAGCGAGAAACAGCTAACCTCCCGACATTTCTAAATCACAAACAAAAACAACTCCTGGTTTTCAATGCTTAAAAAGTTGTAGTTTGTTATAATTATATGCTCTCCATATCTGACCCAATTTTAGCAACATAAAAATCAGTCGTTGCCCAGGTAGTTAATAATTTTTGAACATTGCAAAAGGAGCAGGCATACTTACATGTAGGTCTTTTCCAAATTTAATTAAAACTTCACCATTAATATATTGCTTACCATTTTACGTATCATGATGACTTTTGGTCCGAGCTGTTCCGCAATGAAGAACACCTGGCTAAATCTAGTGAACAGCACCACTAACGTAATGCAGAACATCCATCTAGCCACTTCAAAGTACTGAGGCTCCAGATAGAACCGAAGAAACACTGCCACCATAAACAAAATATAAGAGAGAACATCCACCTGATTCCAGAAATCTATGATCCAGTCATGAAATTTTTCTCGGAGAAACCGTAAAGAACGTGTATCTCTGAATATTACCTGTAAGAATAACAAAACGCTTTCTGTCAACACAGGAATATCTTTGGCTGCTAAGGTCCCAGTTTAAGCTTTGATTACATCAGTAGGAGTCGCAGTTACCTGTACATAGAAAATGAGTGTTTAATTTCAGTTCAGCCTTTAAACACACTACCTAATGTGCACAATATATGAAATTATGGTACAAGGTTTATTCATGGGATAGCAACGCTCACTCTGGTGAGAGCTCAGTTTGAACCAAGGAACATAAATTTTATTTAAGGTTTGAATATATGTTCCTTGGTTTGAGCACATTAATAAAGGCGGTTCCCCAATGAAAAACTACCCAAATACTAACAGTAAAATACCCACATACCTCCCAAGAACAAACAAATTTACAAAACAAAGTTATATATTTATATTCCTATTTGTAATTAATAATTCAAGCAGCTGTCATGAATAGAAAAATATGAACAAGGTAGTTACATTTGTAGTGAAAAAGCTCCACGAGTTACTTGGATGAGATGGAACTGCACAAAGCTTTGGCACGGTGAGTCATGTGCACAAAGTAAGATAGAATTATATTTGGTACACCCTTGTTTGCTGACAGATATTGCACTAAACCAGACAACGAAACTATTTTATTCATGTGGTGGGACCAGCAGGGTTATTGACTGCTATGAGGTGCCAAAAATATACAATGCTCTCTTTGTTTCTTTTCTTCACATGGGAGGCTTTAATTCATGCTTAAAAAATACTAGTCTGGAGACTTTCTTGTTTTGCTAATGGCCTGTATGCAGGATCAGGCAAAATATTAAATCAAAATGAATAATTTTCATGCAACGGGCAAATTCATAGTAGTACAATGATGTATCAATATCAAATCATAAATAAATCACCTACCTGTCTGATCTCTTCTAGTAGATAACTGAACAGGCAGGCATAGGTAGCCAGCTCAAGACATCCCACACCTGACACCATGTTGAGACAGCAGGTCTGACACTGCGTGCCGTTTGATGAGGTAATTGCAGAAGTGGAGTTTGTATGTGTGATGTAAGGGCGCAACTCAGTCATGAGAAATAATGAATATACCACCAGAAATGTCAGAAATAAGATCTGCAAAATCACCAAACAAAAAATACCTTTTACAAGCGGTCACCATTCCATCCATATAAAATTTGACTGGTTTTCCCACGCATTGGCTGATGGTTCAGAATACTGCATCTGTTCTGTTGCATTGACATGTACTATCAAGAGAAAACCAGAAGTTGACATCAGTGGTTATTTCCAGATGCATCATACTAGGGTACTCTTGGGTATAATTAACGGCAAAAATACGAATGATTGACAAAGTACATACAGGAGCAAATTGTGCCTTCAAAAACTACTGTCACACTTACAGAATAGTGGACACATTTGACTATTGGAGCACTCATGGCTTTGTATAAAGCTTTTGGCAGTGAGAGCTCATATTTTCCAGCCCCGCACATGGAGACAGTGACAATCTGTTTGTACTCTGACAGCTGAGCTTGTGTGGAATGGTCAGTCTATAAAACAATAAATCACATCACAAATTTATTTGTTTACATGTATATTATGATCAAGGCGTTAGAGAAATGATGGAACAATTCACCAAGCCATTGTTCTGTGATGGTCCGATTTAGGTCGGTTTCCAGGTATGCACTCAAGGAATTCATCAAAAAAGTATCTGCTTTTGAATGCGCCACTCACCTTGTATCAATATAGCGCTCCAAAACATCACGTCCAACCCATGTCTTTTGTAATGAATTAATTAAATCATTTTTCAGCAACATTTTATTGCAAAAAGTTGCTTGACCCATATATTGCTGTCTCTGCTTTTGGTTCATATTATCTGACTAGCCTCATTGTTTCAATTGCATTTTTTATCGGTATAGTTATGTATTTTACCTTCACGGTAATAAATAAAACAATGCAACTGAAAAGAATAAGGACCTTTGATTTTTAACATATTTATATGGACTTACTTTCCGCAAGGAGTGAACCTTGCTTTCTGCTGAGATTTTCTACAAACATTAATTGTTGCTCTGAAGCCGAATTCTGAACTTTACGTCTGATTAAAACAATCGATCGATTCACTCTCCTTGAAATGAAAGCATAGTCTGAAGTACATATAGGTACATACGGGGGAGTCTAAGATGACTAGGGGATCAAGACGGTGCTCATCCATCCTTGTATCGCTGTCCCTTTTACGAACAAACTTCAGAGCAAATATGAACAGAGGACATACAGCAAACAGCATTATCTGTAACAAAAAGAGCAGTTTTAGATTTCAAAGAATATCGCATGGAAATTGTTTTGGTTGCCAAGTATGTCGATTCGTCGAAAGCGATTAATAGTGACAGCTTAGTCAGCTACGCATCATCATCAGTACTAAGAAATATTGAAAATAACAGTTAGATGAGGATTAAATCAAGTATGTCCAGGGGCTCCTTAACTTGTTGCATATCAATGCTTGTGTTAATGACAATTGTAGTGATAAAATCAAAGAGGGAAGCGGAACTGTAATTGGGAAATGTTAAAACTTAATTGAAAGATTATGGTTATGATTATGGTCACCCACCTAATTCTTATTTCTGAGAAAATTTCATTTATTGTGATGAGCCACATAATTTTATCACTAAGCTGCGCAAAACAGGCTGTGGTCAAATACTCTAATAGGCAAACTCTATACTGGTTTATTTCCCATCATAAAACTAGAAGATCGGCGTCCGAATTTATGTTTGATACTAACAGTGTAATTTGATAAAATAATATGAAACCATGAAAGTTTTGTCATACCCATCCCGGATGTGTTCTTAGGGCTATGTCTCCCCTCCATAGTTTGGTTAGTTTTGTATAACATGCCGGTTGGGCTAAAAATTCCTCCATCTCAGCGTGGTATGCCATTGACAACACGGTGGTGTGGCCCCAGCTGGGCGCTTCCCTGACTAGCATGTCACTGGTGTACTGGCGGTCTTTTGCCCAGCAGCACTCTAATATTCCATTTGCTAAGGCCTCAAAGTTCCTAGAAAGTAAGCAGTGCATTTATGGATCATACATCAGATGACCAAGTGATAAAAACAATAAAAGAGTTCAAACAACGCCATACACTTATTAACAATATCGGGAGTCACGATTAACTGGATATTTGGGTAGCAACTCCAAATTAATCCGAAGCAATAAACCAGTTGTCATCTACTGTGAAAGGCAAACAACCTATGATTTTGTCAACTGGAAAGCAAATTTAATGGCTGCCAGTAAAAAAAGAATGAAGCAGCATATGGGTTTCAGCATCTTGATTCCCGACGTAGAAAACACGACCTGTTCCCCTGTCAGAGTGAGGATGATATGAATACTGATATGGCAGTCCGATACTCACAAGGAGTTAGTAGAATACTGAACAGTAATATCAACACCTTCCTGGTGATTACTTCGCTTAGCTAGTCCCCTTAGCACAGCTGCTCCCACTATTGCCCCTGCTGATAAAAGCAATAACAATAAATATTCCAGGATTTTCTATGGAGGTCATTACCTGTATTTCGCAGAACAGAGGTAGTTGGCCTCCTTTCACATTTTAAAACCCGATAAATCAGGGAATATATTATGTCATGTCACTATTGTGTCAGCAACTGAAAGTGGGGTTAACTGGGGATACTTTCCGCCTAGTGTTTTATCTAAAAAGAATTTGTTGATGAAAAATAAGAAAAGAAACCCATTTATCACCTTTGATAGGATCCCGCCTCTATCTAACGAAACAAAAAAAAACCAAGTCTAGAGTGTTCATGGAAAACTCACATATGTGGTCCTTTGACAACCGCCAAAACATCTTTGCGTACTCCCATCTGTTGAATAGTGCAGCCCATAGGAATATCTGTTGCGCAGGATCCAGTTTTATGTAGGTGGCTTTAAACAAATTGTTAGTCCAAAAATTAGATTGGTGCTTGACTATTAACGCGTGTTGTCCAATAAAAAAAAGTTTCTGAGACTACTACTGGCATTTTTCTTTTTATGAAGTGCTCAAACCTGCTTGGTTTCCAGGGAAAATGTGTATTGCTGTTATAAATTGTTAAAAAGGTTAACAATTTTCTCATCAATTTGCTTGTTGTTATCTACAGGTCAAGACAAACGCATATGCTCTTTTTAATACAGAGTGGGAAGTTTCCTATATATATAGGAATTTCCAGATAATGATCATCCGTTTCCATTAAATTGACTGCACACAGTTACCGGTACTCATAATTTCCTATCGACTACCATAGTTACCTGAAAATTGATATCATCCATGAAGTATGCGGATCTGGAACTGCTAAGTGAGATCAAAAATTCAAATACCTGCAGATCCTTTATCTTTCTTGTGCATGAATTCGAAAAACATTACAGCTGTTATGTTTTTCCCTTTGTACTGTTTCTGAAATTGTTTATGAGCAAAAAAGTTTAAAATTTTAAAGGAGTGCACCATGCTTCCAACTTAATTTAAAGGCATAAAATTAGGAATCCTTTCCAAAACAGGAACAACATAGTTCCATTGAAAGGTAAGAGCCATTTTGAAGTATAGTGTGGCATACGTCAGCGGGGTCACACATGATTATTTTGGTTGTATTAATGGAATTGTTCAAGCGTATTATTATAAGTGTCGTAATAATTATTACTGTTCCTCAGATTATGTTATATCGCTGGCGGACCAATTTCCAATGGGTGTACAATGTCCATGTATATTGATAACAAGAATATTTAAACGATATAGTTCTATCCCTCAGTATAAAGTAAAACAGTTGATCATCATAGTTTCTTATTGATAACCATAGTTACCTGGAAATTGTTATCATTCACAGAGTATGCGGATCTGGAATTGGTAACTGAGGTCAAAATTGCCGAAGATCCTTTATCTTTCTTGCCCATAAATTTAACAAACATAATTAAAAATAGGAGATAACCTTTTCATATCTATATCACAATGGTTAATTGATTATAAGAATAATGCGCAATGATCCTTATTTCGTTCCCTCATTTTATTATTGTGAAGATGGCTGTGTGTGTAGACGTTTTAGTCGTAGCCTATAGCCATTTGATTCTCATTTTGGGGACCCGAAGTATGCAGTAACTAGTAGCACAAACTGGTGGCAGTAATGAACACACAATTGATAAAATAATTGCAACATTATTATTCCAACCTCACCATAACAAATATACGTGTGAAATGATGGTAACTCTTTGCTACTTTAGCAAAATCCAGAATTAAATATATTACTTACCTGTTTCTATTTATAATTTATAACCAAATACAAGCATAATATCTGATAAACATTTTGAAAGAATCCCCTGCCAACTACCAAACTCGCTTATTTTCAAGCGGTGTCTAGGCCAGTAAAACATTTATACAGCAAAACTCTATATAAAACTTTTGCTGGCCTAGACAATCGTTAACTTATCTGCATCTGCACATGACAGTGGATGATATTTTACGTCACTTCAGTCTGTCAGGTGTCCCAGACAGCCATATTTTGCAGTGAGAGATCATACACTGTACCCACAGGAACACACGTATTGTGGTCCCCCATTACCTTCCAACACCTTTCATAAAATTCTGAGAATATTTTTGTAACCACGAAAACAAACACCAGCGTTGAACAACTTCATTTCTTCTCTAAACTACTTCCGACATATTTTACCAGTTTGTGTTTTCTGCGTGCACAGTGATTTGAATGGCACATTATTTTCAAAATATTAATGATAATCAAAAGATAATCAAATCACACATGCTATTCATATCACAGTCATTTGATTATCATCTGTTTCCGTAAATGTTTTGAATATAATACCAAGGAGCTCTCTCCTATAGCACGTAGGCTTAATTAGTCTATTGGCTAAAGAAAAAGCTAGCAATTACTGTGATCACCTCTCCGTCAGCTGAGGTACTTTGAAGCGCATGTGTTTTTTTCAATTCTGTTCAAATTTGTATTTCCAGGTAAAAGTTCATCAATACACCCGCTATACCGTTCCCAAAC
>ERZ1740068.619-NODE-619-length-15325-cov-6.118730_pt1 | contig 15325 bp, 14 predicted proteins | sample MGYA00581735_ERZ1740068 | MGnify/ENA primary metagenome ERZ1740068 (study PRJEB43018, sample SAMN04849740) | marine metagenome | isolation source: floating plastic debris | place: Pacific Ocean | collected 2008-08-30 | study: EMG produced TPA metagenomics assembly... | reverse complement strand
AAGATCAAACAATAATTTGAAGTCCAAAGTGGAGGAGACATCATGAAAATTGCGGCGTATGCACTGGCAGGGATGCTGGTATCGACCGCGGCATTTGCCGAAGATCGCGCGGGCTGGCCCGAAAGCTTCACCGTGGCGACCGCGTCACAGGGCGGCACTTACTTCGCCTACGGGTCCGGCTGGGCCAATCTGGTCGCAGAAGAACTGGGCCTTTCTGGCTCAGGCGAGGTGTCCGGCGGCCCCGGCCAGAACATGGCCACAGTCCATGCCGGCGACGTGCAGTTTGGCATGACCACTATGGGTCCTGCGGCCGAAGCCGTGGCTGGCCTCAACCCGATCGCACCCGGTCTTCAGATGACCAATGCATGCGCGATGTTCCCGATGTACCAAACGCCCTTCTCCGTGACGGCGCTGAGCTCTTCTGGTATCACATCCGTCTCTGAGATCCCCGCGGGCGCCCGTATCGGCTTTGGTCCTGCTGGATCCACGTCTGACACGTATTTCCCGCGGATGATGGAAACGCTCGGGGTCGACTTTGAGCGTCGCAACGGCGGCTGGAACGACCTCGGTGGTCAGCTACAGGACGGCCTTCTTGACGTGATCGCGTTCGCTGCCGGCGTTCCTGTACCTGCGGTAAGCCAGCTTGAAGTTCAAACCGACGTAAACATCATCGAGTTCACCGAAGAGGAACAGACCAAGATCCTTGAGGAGTTCCCGGTGGCAAATTTCTCGATTGCGGCGGACACCTACACCACGCTTGAGGCTGACGCACGCTCAGTCTCCATGTGGAACTTCGCCATCGCGAACTGTGATCTGCCTGCGTCCTTTGTGAACGCGGTCGTCGAGGTCATCATGTCCGACAATGAGCGGATGGTGAACATCCACAAGGCCGCCCGCTCCACGGTTCCGAGCAACTGGGACAAGAACAACGGCGTGCTGACTTGGCATCCGGGTGCAGCGCAGTGGTTCATCGACAATGCAGGGGCCGATATCCCAGCTGATCAGATCCACGGCAACTAAGCCTTTGACTCACAGGCCCGTGCTTCTTTGCGAAGCGCGGGCCTTCTTCTATGGTGCGCCGTAATCTAGGCAAGTGGGGGCCAATTATGAGCGAGCAAAGCGACCAAGTGATTGCCGAAGGCATCGACGAAGAACCGGTTGAGTCCAATCGCCGCCTGTTTTCAGGCAGCACGCAGCTCGCCATCGCCGCCATAGCCACCGTCTATGCAGCCTTTCATATGGCGGCTCTGAATGGGGTCTCGATCTCTGCAGTTACCGGCATCGACATTGGCTTTTTGCCGCAATTCCCGCTGGAAACGTGGAATTTCCGTATTGTCCATATCACCGGCGCGCTTGCGCTCGGGTTTCTGATTTTCTCTGCCTACAAGTTCAATGACGCAACCGAGGCTGGCGGTTCGAGCCGCATCGTGACGCCTCTCGCAGCACTTCTGGCAATTCCGGCAATCTTATCCATCGTCACAGCCTCAGGGTTTGCCCAATTCCTGGCATCCGGCAACGCAATGGAACTGGGCGGGCGCGTCATCTGGATGTCGCAGGCCGAGGTGCCAGAGCCTTTCGCCGTCTATGACGGCATCTATCAGCGCGAGGTGTACCGGTTCGGCATGCCGCTGCTGATCGCCACATTCGGTGCCATCGTAACCGGGTGGTTGGAGCGCCGCGCCCGCGACCAGATCACCGCGTCGGACGTGGTCCTGACGCTCTGCGGCGTGGCAGTTGCGATCTACCTCATTGCCATTTACGGGACCGCAGCGCGCAACTCAATCGGGACGCCGCAAGTGCCCATTGGCGTGGCCTTTGCTGCCACTTCAGGCGCGGCGCTGATCCTTGAATTGACCCGTCGGGTCGCGGGCCTTGCGCTCGTGATCATCACGGCCATCTTCCTGCTCTATACATTTACCGCGCATCTTCTGCCCGGCATCCTCGCCGTCCAAACCGCCTATTCCTGGCAACGTTTCTTTGGCCATGTCTACTCGGATGCAGGGATCCTCGGCCCCACAACGGCCGTGTCATCGACCTACATCATCCTCTTCATTATCTTCGCGGCCTTCCTCCAGGCATCCAAAGTGGGCGACTATTTCGTCAACTTCGCTTTCGCTGCCGCGGGCCGCGCGCGGGGCGGTCCGGCGAAAGTTGCGATCTTCGCAAGCGGCCTGATGGGTATGATCAACGGAACCTCGGCAGGCAATGTCGTTGCCACAGGCTCTCTGACGATCCCACTGATGAAAAAGGTGGGCTACAACAAAAAGACCGCCGGCGCGATTGAGGCCGCCGCCTCGACCGGGGGGCAGATCATGCCGCCGATCATGGGGGCTGGCGCCTTCATCATGGCCGAGATCACCGGCATTCCCTACCAAGAGATCGCCATCGCCGCGATCATCCCGGCGGTGCTCTACTTCGTCTCGATCTATTTCATCGTCGATTTCGAGGCCGCGAAAATGGGCATGCGCGGCATGCGCGAGGACGAGCTGCCGAAACTGGGCAAGATGCTGCGGCAGATCTACCTTTTCGTGCCGATCTTCATCCTGATCTACGCGCTCTTCCTGGGTTACTCTGTGATCCGCGCAGGCACGCTCGCCACTGTTGCCGCCGCCGTCGTCAGTTGGATGCCAATGATCATGCAGCGCACCGCGGGCTGGCCGTCGGACGGCTCAACGCCCATGGGCGCGCGCTCCATCCTCAAGGCGTTTGAAATTGCGGGCGTGATGTCGATCCAGATCATCGCTGTCTGCGCCTGCGCGGGCATCATCGTGGGTGTTATCTCGCTCACAGGCGTCGGTGCGCGCTTCTCTTCCGTTCTGCTTGACCTCGCTGACGCATCACAGTTGATCGCGCTATTCTTTGCCATGTGCATCTCTATCCTGCTGGGAATGGGCATGCCGACGACGGCTGCCTATGCCGTGGCCGCCTCTGTAGTGGCACCGGGTCTCGTTCAACTTGGCATTCCAACCCTGACGGCGCACTTCTTCGTTTTCTACTTCGCTGTGGTCTCAGCCATCACGCCGCCCGTGGCGCTTGCGAGTTACGCGGCCGCAGGGATCTCGGGCTCCAACCCCATGGCGACATCCGTCACCTCCTTCAAAGTCGGCATCTCGGCCTTCGTGGTGCCCTTCATGTTCTTCTACCACTCCGCGATTCTGATGCAGGGCGCATGGTACGAGATCGTGCAAGCGGGCCTCACCGCAGTGCTTGGCGTTTTCCTTCTGTCATCGTCGGTCCAAGGTTGGTGGGCCGGACGCGAAGCAAACTTGGTTATCCGTTGTGTGCTGATGGCCGCATCGCTTTGCCTGATCGCAGGCAGCTTGCTGACCGACCTGATCGGCGCAGGGATTGCGGCGGCGTTGTTCTTCTTCGCGCGCCTGCAAAAGACCTCTTCGGCGCCTGCAGAGTGATCAGGCGTGTGACGCGATTTTGATGATCACGACCGCTGCGGCGGCGATGTGAATGAGCGTGATGCCAACCGAGAAACCGTGAAGTTTCTTGAAACGGGGTTTGTTGCCGTCGTCCGTGGCCTGATTGATCTGCGGCATCAGGACCTGACGCGCATAGATGCCCGAGATGGCAATGGCCGCAAGGATCGCCGCGCTCGGCGGATCAAAGAAAGCGACAATGCCCCCGGCCACGGAGGATGTGGCAATGACGAAGGCATAGAAATGCGGGAAGGCTCTGCGAAGCAATGGGGCGGCCGTATCAGCTGGCAGCGCGGTGAACACGAACGCCGCAAACCCAAAGGCATAGAGAACCGTGCCGCCGAACATCAGCGCCGTTACCAAAAGCGATACTTCAACCATGTTCAGCTCCCTTGTCCGCAAAGCCCATGTAGATCACCAGGCGCAGGGGCAAAGGCCCGAAGGTGAAATCGCCGCGCCTGTTGAGGCCCCTTGGGCCCAGGCCGACACAGGGGCCTACGGCAAAACCCGCCCGCTCCAAGGCTGATTTCAGCTCGGGAGGCTTGATGAAAAGCGCGGGATCATGCGTGCCCTTGGGCAAAAGCCGCAAGACATCCTCGGCCATCGTGATGACCGCGAGCCGCGAAATGGCATTGCGATTGATCGTGTCAAAGAGAAACCGCCCGCCCGGCACCAGCACGCGCTCTACCTCGCGCAAAACTTGGTCGAGGTCCGCCACATGTTCGAGTACGTCCACGCAGACAATAGCGTCAAAACTGGCATCCGCATAAGGAAGGTCTTCACCCACCCCAACATCATAACGGATTTCGTGACCAATCTGCGCAGCATGCACACGCGCGGCATCAATCGCCTGAGCTGCAGGATCAATGCCTGTCACGATGGCGCCTTTTTCAGTCAAAGCCTCGGCCATGAAACCGCCAGCACAGCCCAGATCCAGAACGCGTTTGCCGGCCCAATCAATGTGGCGATCAAACCACTTGAGCCGTCCAGGCACCATGCTTTTGAGCGTGCGCACCCATTTGATGTCATCAGACCACCACTGGTCCGCAACATCGTCATAAATGGTCAGATCATTGCGTTGCGGTTTCGTCATGCCGCGCTCCATTGAGGGATGGCACCATGTAGGGCACCTCGCTTTGGTATCGAGTGAAGCGTTCGCCATAGCGTTTCTTGAACCTTCGCTCCTTCAGCTTTGGGGCTGCCAGACAATAGAGGGTGAGCACAATCGCAAGCGCTAGCTGGTCCGGTGTCCAGACGGGCACCGTCCAAAGTGTCAGCGCAAAGGACAGATAAATCGGTTGGCGGACGACCCTGAAGAGCCCACCTGTCGGCATGTCGGGAAAGCGCAGCTTGGAGTTTTTCATTAGCGTCATCCAGCCAAGCGCGCCCGATTGCACCTCGGCGCCTGCGTCCCAACTGGCCCAAAGCAGCAGCAGCCACGACATGGCATAGGCAGAGCATATCACCCAAAACGCCCACCCGTCTGCCTGCCACCAGACAATTCCGCTCGGCGTCCAGCACGCGAATAGGAGAAAGAGCTGCAGTGACGCGATGATCGCAAAGGTGGTGGTGCTCAGTGTTTTTCCATGCGGCCCTGGGACAAGCTTTGCCAAAAACCTCACGCCCGGGCCACTGAGCAACACCGAATGGGCAATGGGGAACTGCAGCACCAAGAGCGCATTTACAGCGATGGCGTAAGGATAGGGCACCGTGCCCAGGCTTTCGCTCATCCCGAAAAACATGGCGATGACCATGGCGAGGACGGCGAGGGCAAAGACAACATGCACCACAGCACCAAATGCCAGGGCGAGCGCAATGCGGCCCAAGCCCGGCTCTGGCGTGAACACGCCTTTGATCAGCGTCCAAAGACGATCTATGTGATCTTTCGTCGTCATAAAGTTGGGTTTTGGTTGCTCGTCGTTTCCCGTTTCAACGAGGTATGTAAAGCTTTGAACCGCCTGCGCGAGGGCAGTTTTGACGCGGCTCGCATCACGATGCTTTTAGCTTGCCTCGAAACATCAGGGATTGTCGGTTCAACTGGGCAAGATCAGCGCGACCCGCAATGATGTCCTCGCAGAGCTGAGCCGCCTTTTCAGCCTGTGCAGACGTCATGTGTTTGTAGGCGGGACGCTCGATATGATCATACCAAACACCCCCACAAACAGCATCCAGAACGATCCTTTGAAAGCAATGATCGTTGACCACGGGCCACACGACACCCGGCGATTTGGCCATGTTTGGCATCGTTATCTTGGTGAGATGCACGTAACGTTCAACCGCCGCCTCACGCGTTTCGTCTATGTCCCCCAGTGGCAGCCTCACCGCCGCAACACAACGTCGTCGCGGATGTTGAGGCTTTGCTCGACCGCATCGATCAGATAGTTCGCGACATCCGCGCGGGAAATAAGCCCGTTCTTCCAGGTCGATGGCTCTGCCAAAACACTGATCTTGCCGCTTTTGACATTGTTGGTCAGGATCACGGGCCGCGCGATGGTCCAATCCAGATCGGATGCCTGGATCAACTCTTCCTGCCGGTCCTTATCCGCGTAAGGACGGCCCAAAATCGCCTTGTGGCCAACGCTTTCAAGCGTGCTCATCGCCGCACGAGATCGCCCTGCGCCAAATCCCGTCACCAAAATCAAGCGCTTCACACTCTTTGCCGCCATCGCCTCTAGCAGCACCTTGGTACTTTCCGAGAAAAGCGTCTCTTCCTCCCACAGCATCGCCAAACGCTCTTTGATCCCAAGCGCGTAGACCACCGCTTTCACGCCATCCAGCGCCCGCGTTACATCTTCGAGGGATAGCGCATCGCCAGCAAACGGCTCAACGCCATCATGGCCGGAAAGCTTGTCTGCGCCCCGCGCAAACCCCCGCACGGGTAAGCCGCGCGAGACCGCCTCTTCCACGGCCTTGGCGCCAATACCGGAGGTAGCGCCCATGATCAGAATGGGTTGGCTCATGCTTGCTCCTGCAATTTGGGTTTCTCAAGCCGTGCCCCGACCCACGTTTTCGGAAGGTAATCGGTGATCCTCAACCGTTGGCCATATCCCAAGAGCAAGAGCAGCAGCGCGATCCCGATGATCGGCATATGGCCGATAAATTCGACCAGGGCCGCCTCTTTGTTGTCTTGCAAAATGAACACGATGTTTGAGAGCGCCATCATGATCGACAAGGTGAGGACCGCAAGACGCACCGTCGTGCCAAGGATCAAGCACATACCAATCGCCAGTTCCACCATACCAGCGGCCAAGACAAACATCCGATCTTGGAAAATCTCAAATCCAAGCATCTCCATGAAGTTCCACTCATACGTGGCCACAAAAACCTGGCCCAAGGCCGACGGCGCCAGCTTTTCCCCTATGGCGAGAGCGACGAGTGACACGCCCGTCCAGATGCGCAAAGCATCAACCGAATAGGGCTTGAGCTTGTCGCGCAGCGATGGGGTCTCAATAGCGTTGAACATCAAGAACATCGCGATACCGGGCACGATGGCATATTCCAGAGTGCTCATCAGGCCAAACTCGAAAATCACGCCAGCGTAGAGGGCAAGCATCAGCATGGCGGCGTATTTCACCCAGCGGTTGGCAATCAACATGATCCCAATGACGGCCTGAAGGAAGAGAAGCGACAAGCCAAAACCCCCGGTGGCCAGCTTGTGCGGGGCTACAAGGGCCCCTTCATAGGCTGTGAGAAGAAAGCTCATCCCGGTGAAAACCCGCAGGATTTCCATGAAATCGTGCCGCATCTTCGATTGAGCCACGCGCAGCGTTGGCAGTTTCCCATCCAGCCAGATCGAGACGCCGACGAGCGCGACAGCAACCCACGCCCAAAGCAGGAAAACAGGATCGCGCAAGCTGTAGTTGGGCAGCGCCTCTGTTCCTGGCTCAACGAACCAATTCACGTGGGCTGCTGCTCCGGTGGCAAGCATGCAGGTCGCGGCCACTACAAAAATGATCATAAAAATAGGCATAAACTCACTGTCCCGTTCATCCACTCTGCGTCGATCCACACATAGGGTCGAGGCTTCAAACGACCATATTTGGGGCACCCAATCTTGGGCCCAAACGGGGCGACTCAGAGTCGCGGCATTTTGGTCAAAGCAGCTTTGCCAAACGTGCAAAGGTCAACCCGCGTCGTGATTGGATTGCCCACGCGCGGATCAATGCGGCGACCTCGAACCCAAAGGCGCCTCACATTTGCGCGTGATCCCTGTCATGATTGGCGGGGCAACTTTCGCTCAGGCAGGCACTTCACTATACCCCGGAGGGCCGCCATCCTGCAGGCAAATGACATTTCATGCATCCAAGGACGCCCATGGTGACCGACATCATCCTCCACAACTATCCTCAGTCACCGGTTGCCGAAAAAGCCCGAATAGCATTTGGGATCAAAGGCTTGGCTTGGCACTCTGTTGAAATCCCGCGTTTGGCGCCAAAGCCCAATCTGACGAAACTCACGGGCGGATATCGGCGCACACCGGTCATGCAAATCGGAGCTGACATCTATTGCGACTCGCAGTGCATATTGGATGAACTAGAACGGCGCTTTCCAAGTCCAACGTTTTTCCCAACCCGTGACCCCGGCTTGCATTGGCTACTCAGCCGCTGGACGGACGGGCAAATGTTTGATCAGGCCGTAAAAATCGTACTGGGATCCGCAGGCGATGCGTTGCCAAAGGATTTTGCGCAGGACCGGGGGCGCCTCTACTTGGGCCCAGACTGGGCTGCAGGCCTGAAGGCGGCGGGTGACGCCTTACCACATCTGGCGAGCCAAATGCGCGGGCCCTTTACTTGGATGAATGATCAGTTGTCAGACGGTCGCGCTTTCCTTCTGGGTGACGCTCCGGGTGCGATTGATGCGCAGGTTTATCATGTCGTTTGGTTCCTGCGTGGTAGATGGGAACAAGGCCCAACCTTCCTGTCAGAATTTCCCGAGTTGGAAAGATGGGAATCAAACGTGACGCAATTGGGCCATGGCACAGTGCAGGAGATGACCCCCGAAGCCGCGATCAAAATTGCCGCAGAGGCAAACAGCACGACCCAGACGGCCGATGACCCATTTGATCCTCAGGGTCTTGCCCCCGGCATGCGCGTTACAATTTCTCCTGATCTTGACGGCGGCGAACAACCCGTCGATGGGACGGTGAAAGCCTTATCTGCCAGCAACATAGCGGTGGATAGGGAAGATCCAGATAACGGTACGGTCTGCGTCCACTTCCCGCGCATTGGCTACAAGGTTGAGGTACTCAGCTAAGCTCATTTGCCCTTTGCGACATCTTGGCGCCACGTAACGTGACTATGGCGCGTTGCCCGACACAAGTTTGCGGCCTATGTCTGGGCCCAAACAAACTTTGACATACGCCCCAATTCACGGACACGATAGAGAACCCTCATCCGACACGACCTCATTTCTTCATGCTGTTTCACGGCAGTGTGTCAAGAATAGTAGACGCCAGTGTAAATTTAAGTTTACAATGCCACTGTCAACTAAGAGGATACTTGGGACCACCAGGAAAGAATCTTATGAAGAACCGCGCCCAAGAGCTCACCCCTATCCCAACAGAATGGATCGGCCCAATCAGCATCACAGGCAATGTGATGAATGAACATGTCTCCGTTCCGATGGCCACCTATGAAACGCCTCTGTGGCCATCCACCGGTCGCGGCGCCCGCGTTTCGCGGCAATCAGGCGGTGTGCGATGCACTCTGGTGGATGAGCGGATGACCCGCTCCGTTGTGGTCCGCGCCAAAAACGGGGAAGAGGCGTTCAAGGCGTGGCAAAGTATTTCTGCGCGTGAAGATGAGATCCAAGAGATCATCTCAACGACCAGTCGGTTCGCCAAACTGCTGGATATGAACCGTCAAATCGTGGGCAACCTGCTTTTCATTCGCTTTGAATGCGCGACGGGTGACGCCTCTGGCCACAACATGGTGACGGGCGCTGCAGATGCGCTTTTGGGTTGGATCTTGCAGGAATACCCGCAGCTCGAATATGCCTCGATCTCTGGCAACATGTGCACCGACAAAAAGGTCAGCGCCGTCAACGGCATCCTGGGCCGCGGCAAATACGTGGTGGCTGAGATGGAGGTCAGTCGCGAGCTTTGCGACAAGCAGCTTCGCACCACACCGGAAAAAATGGCGCAGCTGAATGTTGAAAAGAACCTCATCGGCGGCACCGTCGCGGGCTCGCTTCGGTCCGCGAACGCCCATTTCGCCAATATGCTGCTGGCCTTCTACCTCGCCACTGGCCAGGACGCAGCCAATATTATCGAGGGATCTCAAGGCATTGTGCATGTCGAGGCACGCCCCGAGTCGATGTATTTTTCCTGCACCATGCCCAATTTGATCGTGGGCTCGGTCGGCAGCGGAAAGGGCAATGAGGTTGTGGAACAAAACCTCATGCGGCTTGGCTGCAAGGAAGAACGCGAGCCGGGTGCGAACGGTCGACGCCTTGCGGTGCTGTGCGCGGCAACCGTGCTTTGCGGAGAGATTTCGCTGCTGGCGGCACAAACCAACCCGGGAGAACTGATGCGCACTCATTTCAAGATGGAGCGCGGATAAGGCCCCGGCAGGGATGGCCCAATTGGTGGCCGGGGGAGAAGGAGATCACACCATGACCAATGTCGGCCCAAAAGTCGGTATCGACAAAATCAGTTTCTATGTCCCCGAGCACTACGTCGCTCTGAGCGTGCTTGCAGAAGAACAGGGCATTGATCCCGACAAATTCTCTCGTGGCATCGGTCAGAACAAAATCGCCATGTGCATGCATGACGAAGACGTGGTCACCCTCGCAGCAGAGGCCGCCGCTAAGGTCATCGACGGGGAAGATGTGAATGCCATCGACACCGTGCTATTTGCCACCGAAACCGGGATTGACCAATCGAAAGCCGCCGCCGTTTATGTGCACGAGCTGCTGAAACTTCCGCGCAAATGTCGGGCGGTCGAGCTCAAGCACGCCTGTTACTCGGGCACTGCCGCCCTGCAACTTGCCTGTGGCCATGTCACGCGCAAGCCCGACCGCAAAGTGCTTGTCGTGGCCTCCGATGTCTCCCGCTACGATCTCGATTCTCCGGCTGAGGCCACGCAAGGGTGTGGCGCCGTCGCGATGCTCGTATCTGCCGATCCCAAACTGCTTGAGATCGAACCCGCATCAGGCTGCTATAGCGAAGACGTCATGGATTTCTGGCGCCCGAACTACCGCAAGACACCGCTCGTGGATGGCAAATTCTCCACCATGAAGTACCTCAGCGCCCTGTCCGGCGCGTGGGAGGATTATCGCGATAACGAGGGCCGTGCGTTCAACGAGATTGCGCAGTTCTGTTATCATCTTCCCTTCACCCGGATGGGCGCCAAAGCGCATCGGCAACTGGCCAGCATGAACAAGGCGCAGAATGACCCGGGGCACACAGAGCCCGGCATGATCTATAACCGCGAGGTTGGAAACTGCTATGCCGCCGCGCTTTATGTGTCTCTGACATCCGCACTTGAGAACACAGAAGCCGATCTCACGGGGCACGCCGTGGGTCTCTTCAGCTACGGATCCGGCGCTGTGGCGGAGTATTTTGCGGCCAAGGTTCTGCCCGGCTACAAGGAGCGGCTCTTCCGGGAGCACCACCAAAAACTCCTTGAGGACCGCACGGCGCTGACCTATGCCCAATACCGTGACGTTTGGCACGCGCCCGACCCACAAGATGGGTTGTCTCACATAATGCCGAATGCCGCACGGGGACGGTTTAGGTTGAGCCATATCGATGAGCACAAGCGCCATTACGAAGCCGCCTGACGCCGAAGGGGCGCGGGCCCCGGGGAAGCTGATCCTCAGTGGGGAACATTCCGTCGTGTACGGATGCCCGGCCGTGGTCGTGGCGATTGCACGCTATATCGACGTCTGGTTCACGCCCCTGCACAAGACAAACGGGCTGCAAACCGCGTTTGAAACGCTGGCGCCGAGATCGTTTTACCCTTTTGACGTGCTCAAAAGCTTCAAGGACGGCCTCGACAAGCGCTTTGACGAATTCATGCGCGGCGAGCTGCCCGTGCAAAAGATCCTGTCGAAACCGGATGATCTGGCGATCTATACGCTCACGTCGCTCTTGCCGAAAATCCCAGCCTTTGGATCACAAGAGGGGATGCCCCTGCCTGTGCCAGGGCAGCTGACCTCGCGCTCGGACATGCCGCTTGGTGCGGGGATGGGATCGTCAGCGGCCGTGGTTGCGGCGACGATTGTGCTCTACGAACACCTCCTCAGCCGTTCGCAAAGCGTGCAGGACCGGTTTCAGAAGGTGCGTTTTTGCGAACGGCTTCAGCACGGCAAAGGCAGCGCGATTGATGCCTCCGCCGTGGTCTTTGGTGGCATGAACCGCGTGCAAGGTGACGACGTGCGCCAACTGACGCTTTCGCCCGATCATTCCCTTGCGCGCTCTGACGGTTGGTACTGGGTGCTGCACGGGACACCGGTGTCGAAGACCGGTGAGTGCGTGGCGAAAGTGCGCGCGCAGCATGGCTCAAACACGGCGATCTGGGAGGAGTTTACGACCTGCACCAACGCTTTCGAAAAAGTCATAGAAGACGACGGTGACCCGCGGGCTGTGATCGGGGAAAACCAAAGGCTTCTGGAGTACATCGGCGTGGTGCCCATTCCGTCTGCCCGCTTTGTGGCGGCTGTGGAAGAAACTGGTGGCGCTGCGAAAATATCAGGTGCAGGGGCGGTTTCTGGGGATAACGGCGGCGCTATGGTTGTCTATCAACCAGATCACGATGCTATGGTGGCTCTCATGTCAAAGTATCCGGACCGTCAGTGGGACAGGTTGCAGATTGCCGATGAGGGCGCGCGTTTGACTCCGGCCCAGCCGGTCATGGCGGCCGCACAGTAGCCGTCGCACAGCTATGGACAGCCACATCGCCGTATCTGCCCCTGGATCGACCATGATTACGGGAGAACACGCCGTGGTGCACGGCGCCCCGGCCGTCGTGGCCGCGATAGAACAGCGCGTGCATGTCAGCATCAGCTTTATCGACGAAGATACGCTTTCCATAACGTCGCAAATAGCCCCTCCGCAAAAGGCGCCTATGGACAGGCTTGTGGCGGAAGGTCCCTACCGTTTTGTGATCGCATGCGTTCTGGCGTTCAAACACCGCCTGACAGGCGGGTTGCAGATCGACATCACCTCAGAGGTCAACCCCACTCTTGGTCTTGGCTCGTCCGCGGCGGTGACTGTGGCCACGCTGGCCGGGCTCGAAGGGGCCGCCACCGAAGACCTCCATTCTCACGCGCTGAAGATCATTCGCGAACAGCAAGGTCGCGGTAGTGGCGCAGATCTTGCTGCCTCACTGCATGGTGGCGTTTTATCCTATCAGATTGAGAGAGATGGCCCCGCGCGCATACTTCCCTTGCCTGTGCCACCGCAGGTATCGCTCTTCAACGTGGGCTACAAAACTCCGACTTCGGACGTTTTGGCACGCGTGGCCAAGGCACATGACGACACCCCCGACGAGATCGACGCGATCTATCGAGAAATGTCCGACATGAGCCAGGAAACGATTGAGCTTATCCAGGACGGGAATTGGGAGGATATCGGCCCGCACCTCGCGGCGTATCAAAGCCTGATGCAGCGGCTGGGTGTTTCCGACGATGCGCTTGAGGCGGCAGTTGTGCGGGCCCTCGTGGCAAGCGATGTGATCGGTGCGAAAATTTCAGGCTCGGGCCTTGGGGATTGTGTTCTGGCTGTGGGTGCGGTGCCCAAAGGGTTTGCACCCGTCGAGGTCGCCCGCCAGGGAGTGGTGTTTCATGACGACAGCTGAGCGTGTGTTTTCAAATGTCCTGCCCCACCCTTTGGGATCGCCCAATAGCAGTAACGTCTATGCGCCCTCCAATATCGCCCTGTCGAAATACTGGGGCAAACGGGACGCGGCGCTGAACCTGCCGCTCAATTCCTCTTTGTCGATATCGCTTGGCAAATGGGGCACCAAAACAGAGATCGCACCCGCAGACCAAGACAGCCTCACCTTCAATGACCACGTTCTGGATGCGACAGATCCCGCCGCCAAGAAGGTCTGGCGCTTTGTGGATCTCTTTACAGGTCCTGACCGTACGCCGCTCCGTATCGCGACACAGAATTCCATTCCGACAGCCGCCGGGCTTGCCTCATCCGCAAGCGGTTTTGCAGCCCTCACCCTCGCGCTTGATAAAGCCTTTGACACGCAGCTCTCCAAAGAAACGCTCAGCATGCTCGCCAGATTTGGCAGCGGCAGCGCGACGCGGTCTTTCTGGCACGGGTTTGTCAAATGGAACAAAGGGCACATGGCCGATGGGCGCGACAGCCACGCTCATCTCGTCAAAGGCAAAATGAATGACCTGCGCATCGCGATCGTCGCGGTGGATACTGGGCCCAAATCGCAAAGCTCTCGGGACGGCATGAACCATACCGTTGCCACAAGCCCCCTCTTCGGCACCTGGCCCGAGCAGGCGGAGGCCGATTGCACCGCAATCGAGCGTGCGGTGAAAGAGGGAGAGTTTGACACACTAGGACGGCTTGCTGAGGCCAACGCGCTCGCCATGCATGCCACCATGATGGCTGCGCGCCCGGCCCTGACCTACCTCCAGCCCGGCTCATGGCAGGTATTGGAAACCCTGCGGGATGCACGCAACGAGGGCCTTGCCGCCTATGCCACGATGGATGCAGGCGCAAATGTGAAGCTGATTTTCCCGGACCACGCCACGCAAGACGTGCGTCAGCTCTTCCCCGAGGCGCAGGTGATCAATCCGTTCGAAAGCGTCTGACGCAATCTGCGCCTTGGCATTCAATCAGTAGACATCTTTCAGATACCGTCCCGACCGGCGCATATCAGAAAGATATCGCTCGGCATCCTTTTCCGAGACGCCCCCGTGCTCTGCAATTATGTAGAGGAGCGCGGCTTCCACATCGGGGGCCATGCGCTTGGCATCGCCGCACAGGTAAAGGACCGCGCCCTGTTCCATGGCACCAAAGAGCGCGGCACCTTCCTCACGCATCCGGTGCTGCACGTAAACTTTTTCGTCGCCGTCCCGAGAGAACGCCGTGTGCAAGTGGTGCAGATACCCATCAGCTTGCAGACCCTTCAGACGGCCCTCATAGATAAAGTCGGTGGCCTCATTGCGATCTCCGAAGAAGAGCCAGTTTTCCCCTTTGGCCTCTCTGGCACGCCGTTCGTCGAGAAATGCGATAAACGGCGCGATCCCGGTGCCGGGTCCGATCATGATCGTCGTGGTGTCTGGATCTTCCGGCAGGCGGAAGCGCTTGTTCGGAACCATGAACATGTCGACGCTTTCACCCACGGGCATGAGGTCTGTCAGCATGGTGGAGCAGACGCCATTATAGTCGCGCCCGTCGCTCTGCCATCGCACGGCGGCGACTGTGAGATCAATGCGGTCCGGATGGATCACAGGACTTGAGGCAATAGAATAGGCCCGATGCTGCAACGGTTGCAGCAAGCTCAGCAAAATGCCGGATCCCACCTCAAGCCGGGGATCCACATTGAGAAGGTCGATCACATCGCGGCTCCAACGATAGGCGTCGATCTTCGACCGCTTTTGGCCGTCCACCGCGTCCTTGATCTCATCATTCTGCACCACCTCGGCCACGCCGATGATCAGATCATCCGGCGGCGTCAGGATTTCAAACTTCGAGGTCAGAAGATCCCCAAGCGGCAGGTCATACCCTTCGATAATGTCCTCAGCCTTGGCATTCAGACGGTCGAGCATGGCCTCAACCAAATTCGGGGAATTTTTAGGAATAACGGCGATGGAGTCGCCCGCCTGATAGGTGAGGTCACTGCCCGAGATGTCCAAAGACACGTGGTTGATCTGTTTTGTAGATCCCTCGCCGGAGAGAACAGTATTCTCCACGATCTTGGCCGAGA
>ERZ1740068.618-NODE-618-length-15340-cov-9.715734_pt1 | contig 15340 bp, 9 predicted proteins | sample MGYA00581735_ERZ1740068 | MGnify/ENA primary metagenome ERZ1740068 (study PRJEB43018, sample SAMN04849740) | marine metagenome | isolation source: floating plastic debris | place: Pacific Ocean | collected 2008-08-30 | study: EMG produced TPA metagenomics assembly... | reverse complement strand
CCCCCTCCCCATTACTGCAATCAGTTACAAACAATTTTGTGCATGTCACTCTGTTAATTGTTTACAGCCTCCCCTAAGTTTCTGCGATGTCTCTATAGGCTGGAAATAAATGATGCAAACGAAATAATATGAGATTATCAATTAGAATATAGCTAACAACCCACACCAGACATCGATTACCACTCTTAGCAGGCTTCTCCTAGCTGATTTATTTGGATTCATGACACAACATTCAGCATAAGCACATTTTGACATTAATTTAGCAGTCAATTGTGGACTATACTATTTCCAATAATCATGTACTTAACTCATTTAGTTCTTTACAAAGCAATTAATGTCTTCTTTTGTTCTAACAATAGGATTTTCATCGTCGATTACGTTTTTATTCAGCTCTAGCGACAGATCATTGACTGTGTGGTGTTTTACACATAAGATGTATCATCATAGCTCATACTTTTTGACTACTTCAGGTTGTATGCTGTGTCTGGGGCGAGCAAATTATTTTCGCTTCAATCACCCAGAACAAGCAATGAGAATGAGAGGGACCGGCCCATTGTCACCTCGATCTGAGGACGCCGAAGCTGCGACTCATCAAAACTCTACTAATGGAGGTGAGTTTCTCATCACGAAATTTAGTTTTTCTCATTTGCAAGTACATGTCTCTGTCATTTACATTATTGTGCTATGATACGATAAGTGGAAGCCTATTGGTCACCTTCACCACTTTTATAATGTGATTCAAATGCATATAATGGCTCTAATGGTTATGCCTTTGGCGGATTTGTGCAGATAGATGGCAATAACCAGACCACAAGCAAAGTCACTTGGCAATATTGTTTAAGCTTCCAAGCGTCGCAATTCCCTAAACTTGGTGTATCATAGTTCAAAAGCGACCGTGCTTCCAGTCACAAAAAATGTCCATAGATCAAGATTGATAAAACCCGGCATCATGATCTGGTTTTGTTTCTCAAGACAGAAAAGGACAATTACTGCATTTATATAATGTGCTAGGGGTTATACATACTTAAATTCCTAACAATACATCATTGATAGTGTGAATGTTTATGAGGGGCGCCTGTTTTTAGAGCACAGTGTAGTTCCATTGTTTTATGGATATAAAAAACTGCATGGTATCTGGCATCAGTGTTATGCGTGCAGGGGTTTGTTTTGATTGTTTATAACTAATCAAAATACACTCAGCATCAAGCATAGAAAATGGTCATGAGTAATCAGCTACAGCAATCTAAACAAAGTTTTCTCAGCATTCTATATCGACGGGCGGCGATATTGAATCGCTTGGGAGGGGTATAGCCTAATCATACGATATTACAAGTACACCTCTCAGGGTATATCCAATTTTACTGAGTTTGTTTAATAGATTCGCTGACGGTATGGTTATCATTAATGGCTGCACACTTTGTTTTAAGCAAATTAGTTTATTATCTGGCAGGCGTTGAGATGTAAGACAACGCTGGCTGCTACTTATTATTTTAATTTAGTTCTGTGAATGTACGCGTTTTATATATACCTGTGCCTGATATAAATCTTGGAGTGGCTATCATTAATACAGACATCCTTTCTCTGATTCACTTTATAGAAGTTTTCAGTAAAGGTCATCCATCTCTATCATCGAGCTCAGAGAGTACAAGAGATTCATACTGTTCTGCTGAGAGCCAGGATGGTAGCGTGTCACCTTACAGAGATGATCTTGCTGACCAGAGCTTCAGAAACAAACTGAAGAGATTTGAGCACCTGTCTGCATCCCAGCTGGAGGACAGCCCCATCATGTCACCTCCGCCGCAGGCAAACAACTTCTCTTATCACAACTATGTGGGCGAAAAGCTGTTTACAAAGGACACTAATACCACGAGGCTATCAGCCGAGCCTGTGAGTTGTGAGTCATTCACAAGACGCAGGTCAGTGACTAACAATGAGAGCTCTGATCAGATGAAACCTCCAAAACCGGATATAAAACCTAAGCCAGCTCCAAAGCCAAAACCTAGATTGGAACATAGCAGGGCTAATGGTTCTTCACTCTCAAACATGCCTGGAAGTAACGGCGATAGGCGAGCAGAGTTTAAGACTCTTTCTATGATCAGCACAGAGACATCCATATGGGGAAGTACCAGTTCAGCGGGCACAGTAAGACTAGATGATGATCTCCAGTCACCTATAAGCTGCCATACTCCTACTGATGACCTTCTGGATGATCCTGATGTGTTCGCTGATGAGATGACAGCCAGCCTCACCATGAAACATCAGCAAATGGTATGTCCTTTAAGTTCTTGACCATATCAATAGCTTTTCTTTGGAGATGTACACCTTAATTTTTTTGTTGAGTGAATATCAACTCATTTCCTCAATTTATCCTTGTACATGTAGATGAGTAGTGAGAGAAGATAAATCCGCTGAATGTATTTATAATATATCATCATTTATAGGGCGAATTAGGGCCCAGGATCACAGAGGAAAAAACGGTGTATGATATACATTGCCAAGAAAATAGGGTTCCCAGTTAGAGAAATGTTGACAGATCTCAAAATTTGGCAATGGCAAATACCGAATGGGCAAGACAATGATTAGAATATGCCTTTATCAATTGAAATAAAATTGTGACTGACAGCTGATAAAGTTTGTTTTTCCCATAAGCCCGTTATTATTAACTATGGGCTCACTACAATCCGATTTTTAATGTTTATGGGTGTAAAACTTTGAAAACATGCCAAACCCTTTATATTACCTCATGTGTCATTGAGTTTGATCAGTGAATTTTGAGACTTTGCAATGGCATGCTCTTGAGAATGAGGCCTGAACTTGCAAGTTCCTATGTGTCCTGAACTGCAATGAGCTACTTATGCAGGGATTAGCCCAGGTGTTTGTCGATGATGTTGGAATTATTCCAAAGGTTTCATATAAAAGTTTTTGAATTCTTGTGCTTATTATCTTCCACCTGATCTAACTGTGTACACATTCTGTTATTATCCTACTGTAGTGTTACGCATGTCCTCGCAGATTCCATTGCAGAATCAGTTACACATTACCTTTTTGATCATTTCACTGTGGGGGCTGAGAACAGGTAGTTTATTAAGAACAGCATGTGTAGAAGCTTTCTGCCACATCTCTTTGGAATCAGTAGTTGAACGTTGAAAACTTTTACCAGTTTGTGAATGTGACTGTCAAGTGCCGTAAGTACCTACAAACATACAGGAAACCGTGATATCGGCCTCAATTTACATGTACGGCTTTGACCCTAGGTATAAACTGGTCAATTATTGAGGGTTAAAAAGATATCGTCTATGAAGTATGTGTAAGACACATGATTGATAAAATAAAACAATTTTGAAGCCCTTTTGCTAGTTGTCTTCTCATGTGTTAGTTGATAAATGTATTTTTGGTTGACAACTAGTGGGCGTCCTGGCTGTGTTAGATGTCTAGCGGTTGATCTCCTTATAGGTCAAGTTTCAAATTGCATACAGATCAAGAGATTCAGTGTTCGACATAGAATTGATTAGGGGGTTAATGTTTTACATCTGTTTTTGAGTACTTCTCTGAATACTCAATCAGTCACCTGTTATACATATCCAAAGCAATAATTTCAGTGCACGCAAGCGAGGCAGTTTTGTAGTTAATTATGAGTGATGCCTATACCCTGATCTTTCATCTTGAGTATTGGTTCCAATATTTGCAAAGATGCCTATCTATATATCAATGAATTGTGTATACATACATCTCCTTGCTTATATCAAGGAATATGATAATTATGTATGTGTCTATGAGACTAAACTTTAGGGATGAGATGTGATCGTAGAAAAAAATATTAAGAAAAAGAACGGATTTAAATTTTAATCGTACTCGTTTATTTGACTAACCAAACAAATGAGCATGCTCAAGCTTTTTTGAATTGTTTCCCCATGGAAATTGGACAAACAACTCCAAAATGATATTATTTCCGTACTTTCACTGAAGTGGTCTGTGGTTACTAGCAGTGAGGTTATAATTGATCTTATTGATACTTCTAACATTGCGATTGTCATAGTTGTGATCTCTTTTACAGTGGATAGGTGCATCCACATTTAGATTCACCAAACCCATTCTCTCATTCCCTCAGGATCAACACTTTGGTAGTAGTTGCAGGTTTTGTATCTCGGTAATCACTATAATACACTCCAAGGAGGTGTGAATCTAAGGCTGAAATATTTGATAATAGCAGAGTGCAAGAATGCATCAAAAGGCTTCGTTGTTTGCTCCTTAGATCAAAATACAAAGAGACAAGATAACAATTTTGAGAAAGTGATACAGATATTTATCAAGCTAATGAATAACCACCTATGATATTGATGCAACACTTGAAGGCATGAAAATTAGGAGCCTATGCGAAGTAACAAGCTATTTCAACAACTAAACAGCACAGGGCACTGACGCCTCCCATCTCAGTCTTGATCAAAAACAGCAGTTTGTTTCAAGGCACTCATCGCATTCAAATCAGTGTTGATGATCGAATCACAGTAGTATCAATTTGATATCATTGCTGCGTACATGCACATGATCAGAACTTGTAGAATTCATATCCAATAAGATAATAATACAAATAAGAATAGAGAACAAGTACAAAACATTTATTTCACTAATAACACAAACACATATATACATGTAGCTTGAAATCTTGGACTTAATACCTTCCACTGTTGTCACTGTATCTACATGTATTTAGGTGAGTACTATTGTATGTTGCTTGTGCATAATTTCGATTTTTGCCATACATAATGTGGAATGTTGTATAACAAGGCCATTCACGCTCACAAAGAAAAAAATAACTTGTCATGTCAACATTTTCCAACGTTTATCTTACTAGAGCAATTAATAATATTGAAAAGCTGCTGTATGTCTGGCTTATCTGGTTATGGGAGGGTGCAGAACTTTTATTGTCAGAATTTTTCACAAATCCCACTGGATAATGTTCACAAATCAATAAACTCCTACAATTCATATAATATGGTACTGCCCAATACTCATACAACCGCTTGCTCAGCAGTAATCGTTCAAATTGCAAGAAATCTAGAATCAGTACAAATTCTAAATATCAGGTACAAAAGTCTGCCACAATCCATTGAATGGGTATGAGCTGATGCCTAAGAATACGCAAGGAATAATAAGTACACTTCAAAATTAAACAAATCAGAACCTCTCAATGTAATTGATCATAGATTAAGTATACATACAGGTAATTAATTCAATTGTCCTGTTTATATTGAAAAATTATTTATATAAAACACTGTTAGTATTATTTATAATAAAGCAGTCTGGCTGCACGCAAACCGACATCGCTCAATAAATTGGTCTATTAGTCATCACCTCATCTTTGATCTTTTGTGATGGCATTATGAAAAGGCCATAAGAGGATATTCATACCGAATATTGGGTGTTCAGATGATCTCTGTCAAAACATTATGCTCAGTTAGTTACATTCCATCTGGGTAAGGTGAGACAAGAATATCATCAGCGCTCATTTGAAGCGAAACTGGGAGGTGCTGCCTAAAACGATATCCTGTGAACTTGATGAAGGAAAGGATAAATATTCATACTTTGATTGAAGGTTTGTGGTGTACATTGCGCAGTAGCTGCGTTCAGTTGATATTTTAAATTTTTTGTTACGGTACCATTCTGTCCTGTTTCTCTGGATTTTCCATCAAAAAACAACATAGAGCAATGTATGGTTCGGGTCGGTTTATCAAGATCATGTTATTTGATTTAAGTTTGATTGTTTGAATGGTGAAATAAATGCTGTGTGGTGCCACAATTCAGGCCATCTGGTGGTTGCTTGATGCGATCATGATGAGATTTGCTCGCAGCTTTTATTGTCGGGCAGTGTTGTTTGTCTCCGGCTGTAAGTTGCTGGACTTCATGTAGCTCAATGCTTTTCGGGTTGATTTTGATTTTTCGGGGATTGCTGACCGAGTACAGAAACATGGAGGATGACGAACTAACATCATCTCCTGCCTTTCTGAGGTTCTGCAAAGAGGTAAGCTATGAAAGCTGCTCGGGTCCAGAACCCGGTCCGTGGGTTAAGCACACGCATGCTACACATGTTGGTAGTGAGTACCGATCTGTGTGATATACATGTACATACGGCATGTGGATTTGTCATCAACGAAACATGGATTTTATTTCAGGTTGAAGAGCGCAAACTTGAAGAAGACATGGAAAGAAAAGAGCAGGAACGCCTGGAGGAAATCCTTGCCATGTGTGCCCAGTACGAGCAGCAAGTAGACTCTGAGTCTAAACTTAATGCGGATATACAATCACCGACCCTCACCAAATCACCAGACAAGCAATCACCTCCCCCAGACAATCAACCAAGAACTTCACCTTCTAAGAGTCTACCTGGTCTGACAACTCCATACTTGACTAGCTTCAACGACAGGCTTCATGTTGTCACCACCTCATCACAGAATATGCCAGGTAGGCTGAATGATAATTGATTGTCACGATAACATTGAACAATATGGCCCATGTCCTCTCTAATGAAAATCTGCTCTTTTTGGTTCAATTAAATGTGAGCTTTAATACCAGGCAGTTATTGGGTTTTCATGGCTCTAGGGTCAGATTAGTGGATGTGATCCCATTGTAATTGTTCAATCACAAGTTGTCAAGTTACATCACTAGACCCTAAGTTAGTGTAAATTGGCAAGCTGGACAAATGCTCCAATTCCACTTGAAGGACAAGGAATGACACCAAGATAACTAAATACACAAACCAAAGTGTCTTACCAAATCATTAGAAGAGTTTCTAATCAAACTGTGTTTGCTATTCGGCTCAAAAAGGTATCATGTGGCTAGATAGAATTTGATATAAGTTCATTGACGACCCAGACTTTGCTTGGATTAGTCAAATCATCATTAACTACAATTATAACTGTTTCAACTTTGTTTCATTTAGTCTGTAACCACAAGATTTCCTTTGTCTCTTTTTCTGTCCTGAGGTAATTTATTGATATTTTTCAACCTGTTTTGCAGAGTATTAGCTTCATAAAACCCACTTGAACTGTTATCAACGTTTAAACCTCATTCAGAGCAGGTGATTGATTGTTTAATTCCTCATTGAGAAAGAGCTGAGCCTAATTTTCTGAATAGCTGTGTATTGGCGTGAGAAAATAAAAATGTAAGCTGGTGATGTGTTTGTCTGAAATGTCTTGTTGTAGATGTGCTTAGTGATAGCATCCATTCTGTGATGTCATCTTCATCATCTTCTCACAGTGATAGAAAGAACATAAAAACTAATGGCTCTCTCATTCAGTCCCCCACCTCACCTCGCTCTGCTGGCGGTGGAAACTCAGTATTCAACTATAATAACAATAAGATCTTGTCTACTACCAACCCTACTTACATTCACCACACCACAAAATCATCGATGGATGCCTATAAAGATGACGAGAGGCTTTATGACTGCCCCGCTGACCTAGATATAAAGCCTCAAATCTCTGAGGCTACACCGGGAAAGCCCATGGTTTTGAATACTTCGATGACAGCATCAGTTTACGCTGATGATGAAAGGATATATGACAGGCCAGCTGATATAATTCTGATGCCACCACCTGTGCCCGCTCATAGCAGCAGCTCCGTTAGAAAGTCAGCCTCCTCAGAATTATCTGAAGCATCAGGACACAGAAAAACAGACAGCAGCAGTTCATCAGAGCTAACGGTGGTGAGCAGCGCTGCCAGCTTCAGAACGGCTGTACCAGAGATTCCCGCTACCAGTCAATCAGAAACTAGCAAGGTAAGGCAATACTGAAACTTATATTGTACAAGAACTGTACATCAAACTCATTGGCATTACTATTTTACAGTGTTCTGTGTAGCGCTATCTTGCTGTGGCAGCTCATTTTCGATCTGATGGTTGTGGTATATATCTACTCGTCAGGATTTATCTTCTGACTTATGGATCGTGCTTAGCATTAGCAAGCTGCATTGATAAAAATGTGAAAGGACTGACAGATTTTCACATGTTGCATGTTGTCTCTACCCTAGTTTAAGGCCTCAAACTGTTTTGGGTTGGTGTTAGTGGCGCCACTAACACCTACCCAAAACGGTTTCAGCACTTAAACTATCTCTACCCATCCTACCAAAATTCACTTCGTTCGTACTGGCATCACAATCATCAAATATAACGGTGGCCAATGGTGACCACAAACCAATACCAAGCTGGCATCCAAGTTGCTGAACCCAACTCATTCAACAAATATTGGCATAGAATTGGTGAAGCTAGCACAACCTTTGTGTCTGAAAGATAGTTGTTTGTGGCGCAGTTTAATTACAGTTTTATAACTCATGTAATCTGTCATTCCATTAAACACTTTCTCAAAAGCCCAATTAACCTATCCATCTGTTAACACCCTAAACACCTGGTTATTAGGGGTGATGTCATCATCTAAGTCAGACAGCCAGTCTCCTCAGCTATAACTCCACACATTTGCGTTTCCAAAGAGATGGGAGGTGAGCAAGAATACTATGCAGTAATCAGGGGTTTGTTTAAGCCGGGTTAGCGTATGAACGAGAAAGATTGGTGGTAACATTATTCTCACAATTACAACAATGACAGTGCTTCTGATTCGTTTACAGTTATAGAATAAAAGCAAAAAAACAGTTGCTAGTCCCGAAAAAAATTTAACTACTATAAAGGTCGAAAAGAAACATCTATCAATGGAACAGAATATGACAAGAACTTTGTTCAATATACCAATAATAAACTGGACCGGAAACTCCCTGACTGGACTCTGAACCCATTGCCTTCATATGAAGTTGTCCTCTTTTCCTTGTGGGTACACAACTTGTCAGATTACTGAGTAGGCTTGCTTCTGTATAGCCAGTGAGGGAGAAAAGTGCGTATTATTGGTATGACTTCTAATGGTATTAACTAAGTGCAAAAAACGATCGTAAGAGTTTTCCTGAAAGAATTTTTGAGGATTGCTTACTGCACAAACGAGATTTCAGTGGTCAATTTGGTCAAAATACAAGTGCCAACCAACAATTTAACATTCACACCCAGACAACTTGTCTCCGACCTAGATTGGGTGCTAATTTGCTTGATTGCGGTCTTTATCTTATGTCTAATTACCATGCTCCATGACGTTCTTAAACCAAATGAGTAACCCCTCGCTTTAATTGCATGGCAATTAACTGTTCTGATAACTTTAAATTTAAAACAAATAGAACATCAGTAAAGGGAAAACAGGAGGGTAAAGATTTGTACTTTGGCTACCTTTGGTTCAAGTTTTTGAGCCATTGTACGTTGTGAAATTCATCACCTTAGAAGGCCAAAATTCCTCAACTTTTTTTCAACGTACATGTAAAAGCAAAATTAATTTTGATTGATCTAGTTGATTTTTCCAAAGGTAGCATTTCTACACTGTTTTTTTTTGTTTAAGTGGACAACTAAATACAAGTCCATCAAATTGGTATTCGGACTGAGTGCCAAGGTCAGTCAACTAAAAACACCTCAGCACCATCTTGAATATGTTGTGAATTTTATCACATTGATTAAAACTCTGAGTCCTAAAGGAAGACAACATCCAACTGTAGCCCGTTTCTGTAGTATAAAGCACTCTACCCAAACAAGATACCGCGTACACATTTTATACGTATACCCTTACGTCAATTACATAGGCTACGAGCACAGTGAGGGCAGTAGATTTTTCCAAGCCAGATAACGACTAATTGGAAACTAAGGTTTTCTGCTACCACACTTACCGTAGATGTACCTCATACTGATAGGATCAGTTGTCTGCCCACAAAATGTGGAACACAACTCCTGATGAAGGAAATGAGGATAACATGGAAGACTTAATTTACGTTGATAGGATGGCCTCAGATGGAAGAGTTAGATTAAATTTTTTTCATAGGCTTTAAGACTGATAACTAAAAACTTTGGTGTCAATGCTCAGCAAGGACTTGATTGGTGATAATGCTATCAAAAAACTTTAATGAAATGTCACTCATGAGGTTACGACATTATTTTAATGAGGTGTTGAACATTGGTGATTACATGTAAATAAATTTCTAACATATCCCTTTGTTCCATTGATGGCATATCATCAGATTTCAATATTGGTTGCCCATATTTTTATGGAGAATGTGCCACCAGCAATTCAAACTTCACACCTCCAGACGACATGTCTCCAGAATTTAGCGCTAATTTGTCAAATTTCCTACTTGAAAAACTATCATTACTTGAAATTGGTATTTTCAGAACAATCTTGCCCACTTGGGTACAATATTATGGGATCAAGAGATTTATCAACAAAACAATGAACCTGCTAAGCAGATTATACTCAACGATAATATATATTTTATGAAATAATAATAGCCCAATGTGTACTAATATCACATCATTGTTTATAGTAAATTGATGAGTAAAGATTTCAATCCAATACAAACAGATTACAACAGCACTATGGTCTGCTAGTCTTGGGCAGTCTGCTTGTTTGTTAGTTTGTTGATTAAACTTATGCTGCACCGATGTAGACATAAGACGTCTGCAGCAAACTGCTCACCATAAGGTAGGCTACACAATACGGAGGTGATAAGTAAGCTCACACATTCTGACTCTTGTTTCACAAAATGACATTTTGACGTACTGGCCGCTTCTAGACCCTTGTCTGTTGTGTGACATCTGTTCGAATTATTGTGCACCAAAATCAAACTTGGGCGGAGTTAATGTACACGTAACTTTCCACTTTCTGAATATAGAATTTGAAAATCGCACCGCTTCCAATGAATGTGGCGTGCAAAATGTAGCCCCTGGAGATCGATCATTAGACGAGCACCGGTAATATCTGTAGAATTACAGGAAATATGACATATTGTAACAGTTTAATTTTTCTTGGAAATGTAACAGGGCTGGATCAGCGGGGTATAGAATATGATATTACTGTAATACCTAATCCCAAACAAACTGCGAATTTCCCCAGCTGATTATTTCAATAAAATCGGATTTATCTGTCTCTAGGGGTATGATATCAGCTGACTATTCATAAACATTACAGGAATAATAATAGATGTGTATTAGATGATAATATCCTCATCCTTATCCCCTGTTATTCTAGATAACAATGAAATTGATAGAGGGTCAAAGTTCCCGACATAGGAATTCAACGTTCCTATGCTTATCCTGTCAAAATGTGTCAATCAAGGGCATCAAGAAAAATAAATAGTAAAACTAAATCAGACAGTTTCATGTACACGTAGCTGGAAAGTGGAGCAAATAAAAGTTGCAAATGCAGTACATGTCTGTGTGCTAATTTGCATGCATGTAGTTTGAAAATTGTTGGGGTTTCAATTAAAAAAAATCAAAATTTGCCTCATTCCTCTTATCGTTATAATCTGCCAGAGTTCTATCTCATCAACTTTGCAGCCTTCCGCAGCTGCGATCTCATACACAGCAAAGTCTGCTCAGGTGATGTGAATGTGACCGCACCATAGATTATCTATCTGCGCACTGTACTAAAGACTCAATTATTGTGGTAAATTTGCGGTGAGAAAGTGGAAGTTGTATTGCCACGCATCAATTCACATAAGGATTCACTAGTGACTAAATTGAGGCGTATGTCAGTTTACAGAGCAGTGTCTAATGGGTTTATTTTGATAGCAGTTATACAGTTATATAGTTAGATAGTCGGGAAAAATTATAGGCATACTTAGAGTCGAGGATAGTTCGTTGGTGTGGATGTCAACTCATGTTTTGGCAACTTCTGGCAACAGATCATACAGGTATGGCATGAAATTTGTATATTTGTAGACCGGCTATTTGATGAAGTATACTCATCATTCGAAAGTTAGAAATACATGTACATGAAATAGGGTACATTGGTTGGTTGACATGTGACGAGCATATATGAAGTAGGGCAGGTGGCACAGCTTGTTGGTGAACTCAAAACTCACATACACATTGTATAGAACAGTCAACAACCATACGCGAACTGTGATAAGTGGAGTTTGACTTTTAGCTTACTTATACTCATACATACATCTTCCAAAAGTTGTTTGGGCTAATTAGTTTGTACCCCTATGTACCTATCATTCACGGGATTGAAGAGCAGCTAAGCAATAGTAAGTGCTCTCAGGAAGTAAAGAGGTTGGCGATCTGCTGGTTAATGATGGTCATCTCTGGTCTCATGTCACTAGAGAACGTTACAAAGTGTACTGCAAGTAGTGCAAGTGCTCTCAGGTTGCCTTATCAACACCAATATCATCTCCTCATACACGTTCAGCGAATGTCACAATCTACGGGGTGTCAATTGCTTGGTAGCTAACTGCCATTGATTGACATATCCCTAACCAGTGACAGTTGGTTTGAGTCCTACAATTTCCATAAATTGCCTTCTGTTCTGCTATTGGACGCTAATTTCGTTCCTTTGTTACATTCATTATGAATTTGAATAGAGCCATTGTTTAGAAGTCAGGAAGGATGGTGGCCCATCTGTATCATTGGATAATTACCAGATTTACTGTGTAATAACAACTTACAAACAAAAGATAGAGTCCAAATATTGTTGCCAGGTCGTATATAAATGTTTCGACCAGAAAACAAGTCTCATGTCTAATGTGGAAACTGTGCATGCAAGTCTCATTACAATTGTAAAGCAGTGCTCTTGATATTTGAAGTTCGCTTGTTGATCATTCCCTCTGCTCTTCAAACAATGTACACAGAGTTGGACGTGACATTTCTTCAATCCAGGATATGGTTATACATTGGAGAGGTTTGTTATTTGTTCGTCTCTGTTTGAGTTATTCTGAGCTTATATACAATATGAGAACACATTTCCCAATATCAATGTTAGCGTTCCTGTTTTCAATAATGCTGGACTTGTGGCATGCATGGTTGTCTTAAATTCATGAAATCAATGGGTTTTTCCTCAAAGCCATCACAATCTCTCACCGAACCAAACAGGAAAATTTTGACACTATCTGTTTTCCAAAGGTTGATTTGTGTTACGGAATTCTGAAATGTATGATTATTAGTTGATCATGATAAAACGATAGCATACTTTGACCAGTATACTTGTAATTATTCTGCTATCAGGGTTACGTGTTTGCAATTACATACAAAATGGATGTAATATTGCTTGCTGTAGGCTTTGATACTATCATTAGTTTGAGGTTCAGAGATATGTGCACAGTTCATGTAGTTGTAGTCGTATAACTTTTGCTCTCGTATCATAACACGCCATTCTTCATAACAGTTCCATGCGTCTTGTTCATTGATGTGCCTTTCTGAAGCTGCCCATCTCATCCTGTGTGCAATACTTTGTAGTTTCTGCGAGATTACAGCAATCACTGATTGTAACTGTATTGCAATGCCGGATCGTTTCTGTATTTTATGAAATATTGCAACTTCGTAGCATGAAAATTGCAATACTTGTAGTTGATTGCAATGAATTAGCACGATTCACATTATTTTTACAGACTGAGGACATTTTCTCACATTTGGATAGCCTGAAAGCTAAGAGGTCCGGAATACTCGAAACTCTGACGGCCATCAAACAGAAGATAATGGAAGTTGAGTCCCAACAAACAGAAGCTGTGAGAGAGGTGGGTTCATCACGCCAATATGCTTTTATTAGTGGCGCTTGATGAATGTTGAGTTGCATTCTGCGTTTTCTTTGTCATGAAGTGTCGCTACCTCGACCCCTGCTGAAAATGTTTTGTAAGAATTAGGACATGAACAGGCGGAGTCATACTCCGGGTTTGTAGGGATCCGCTCATGCCTGGTATTAAAGAGGTGTTACATGGGTAGATATTTTGAGATATAATGATGCTCGAATTGAGATCATTGTGTAGGGTTGCATCAGAGGTGTGATGGGGGTTGTCCTGATGGTGTGAATGGACCTGATCACATAGCAGTTTGGTACCGGTGCTGTCTCATTATCTAATGCAGTACAGGATGGAAAATCACCAATAATTTGCAATTTATTTGTTCATAAATTATGGAATATTTTTGTAATTATTTCAATATAGTAGTCGAAGCAAAGGGGGGAATGTCTTACCAGAAACCTAAACTAGCTACTACAGAATGTTGATGTAGGTCGTGTTTTCAACATAATTGTAGTTGACTTTGGCTCTAAATACTGTTGCAAAAACATTTTGATTTTCACCCTCAGGATTGAATCAGATCTCTCACACAATGGCAGCGTAACTTAGTATCCTTGTAATAAACTGACTTACTCATTTTTATTTTTGCATGATTTATCAATGATGTCATGGGGGATGTAGGTGTCAAATTCGGTGTTGCTTTTTCACTAATGGTCTTTTGTACGTTTGTATATACAAAATTTTTCACATGACCCCATGTATGGCCTTGATACGCTGTAATAATGGATTAATATGAAAAGTAAATAACTATTTGAGTGGCCCATAACAATGCTTGAGCGAAGTGTAATCAGACTAGGGTTTGCATTTGAACCCTAAGCAGCGACCGAGTCTGCAGTGCTTTGTGATCTATATTTAATCAGTCATTTGGTGCTCACACTGCGGGAAATATTGAACGCTCTTGAAGACGACACAAACAGTATAATACATAGTCACAGTATAATACATAGGCATCTTTACTATTGCCTATAAATATTTCATCCGCCACTGAGCAGCTTTGAGACTGCACTTGACAATTTTGTATGCAAGGTTACAGTAATAATCGGTACACCTTCTACGGATTAAACACTACGCCTTTCTATATTTTACCCTTGGTATTTGGATTACAACTTGCTTGTAAGGGGCTGGTTACACAAACGGGGACTTTTCACCAACTAAGCGCCTTGCTGTCATCATCGCTATTCTAATGCTTACTTTGTCAATGGTTTAACAGCTAGAGATGGAGCAGGCTTTATTACAAGGTGAACAGCAAACCGAACTTAACGCTCTGCAGAGACAGTGGGAAGAAAGTGACATGCTCAAATCTAAAAGACTCATGGTCATGAATAACTATGCTAAACAGCAAGAGGAGGTGAGTATTTTTTTTTAACCAACATTTTTTTAACCAACTAAAAGCTGCTATCATTTTATCTACATGCTTTTCCGTGTTACTGTTTTTTTCGGGGTTCTCCCATCACTATGCATGGCTCAAGCAAATGCCAGTCTATGTGCAGGTCTTCATCTCTTGATTCAGCTATGAACGCTAACAGAAAAGGTTTTGGCATTGCTGATTTTCTTTCATTTGTACCTCTCTCTATAAATACACACATAGTACAAACATCTTGGACTGGCCACCGTTGAGGTCATGCAAACTTGACTAATGTTATTTTGTAGAGAGAACTAATGTGAATGCACCAATCCTTTCCGTAGTTTGAAAAGT
>ERZ1740068.616-NODE-616-length-15403-cov-6.300235_pt1 | contig 15403 bp, 15 predicted proteins | sample MGYA00581735_ERZ1740068 | MGnify/ENA primary metagenome ERZ1740068 (study PRJEB43018, sample SAMN04849740) | marine metagenome | isolation source: floating plastic debris | place: Pacific Ocean | collected 2008-08-30 | study: EMG produced TPA metagenomics assembly... | reverse complement strand
GTTGCCGTGAAGCAATACTGTATTCGGTTTCGGAAAACGAACGTAGACCGAATAGGGAAGGTGATCAGTGTAAAGGCTTAGGCCCAACAGGCTATCAAATCCAGTGTACTTGTAAAAAACTCCGCTTCCTGGAGCACTTCGATAGCAATGGCTCAACCGGTTGATGCTCCAAAGGCTTCCATCGGGAAACACGTGCAATTTGTTTCCTGGTTGGATGGTAGCCAGTGAGTCCGGGTCTTGGGCCTGTAAACACTGCGGAGCAAACAGCAGAAAAAGGCACATTAAAAAATACCGCATGATCGAATGAATTATTGGGGAAAATCAAACGCGGCCAATCGAGGCCAACCATCTAAACAAAAACCGTTCCTGATTATCTGCATGCCTTATTGATGGTATTACACGGTGAAGTCGTTTGCGCCTTGCGCGAAGTGGCATGTGGGAATGTGCTGCATCACGCACCTGCAATGTTGGTGTGACCAACGAAACAAAAGCAATTGATACTTACGGGGCATGGTGGCCTACTTTGCGCAGATAAGCCTCCATGGACCAAAAGAGCAAGGCCGGATCAAAATTGTTCATGCCGGTGAAACGGGCAGGCAGGTGGTGTTGCCAAAAGCGGGAAAACGCCAGGTGATAACTCATGTAGTGGTGGTGGTCCAATTGCACGTGCCAGGGAAGCAGGTAGGCCGCCTGGGTAGCGTAAAGGCAATCGAAAATCAGTTTTCTGCCCGTATTGTCAATGATTTTTACGCTGAAACTACTGCCACCTACATTTTTAAAACTTCTTGAAAAAGCCCCTATTCGCAAAGCGTTTTTGAGTTGATCGGGCGAAGCCAAACGGAGACTATCGGGAATGCTCTCGAGATACGGAATGTCTACACCGCTAAAGTGAGCTCTGTAGTCAATGGGGGAGTGCTCAATCGTTGGTAGCGTTTCTCGAAACTGCTGCACCTCTTCCGGTGCTACTTGAAAATCGCCGGCCTGTAGCGGCTTATCGGGTTGCATTTGCAGGCTGTAGAGTAAATCCCGCAGGTCTTGGACCGAAATGGGCCGAACGGAGTCAAGCGATAAATTGGCCTCCACCGTATCCGTCTCCATGAAATGTGGCACCAGGTTTCCCGACTCATCGGCAGCATAGTGAAGAATCGAAAAATAATAATCGTATGGATTCTTTTGAATAGACTTCACCTCCACACCAACAATTGAATCGATGTTGAAATGCACGATTGGACTGGTTCCATCAAACGCTTTGGATTGATAGGTGGAGAGGTCGATTCGGGTAAGGGAAGAAGTCCGGCGGTCGTGCCACAATTCCAAAGTGTTGCTATCCGCCACCCGCATGTCGCGAATAAGGGCAGGAGCATAAGCAATGCGTTTCCAACCTTTACCCGTGTCTTGCGACAAAAACACCTCATTCCGGTCGTAACTATAAAACGAGTTGGCGGTTCTACACCTTACAGCAGCCCTTATCGGAACGGCCTCCATTACCAAGGTCATCACTTGGAAACCCTCTTGGTTTCCATAAAACAGCCTGCGTTCGTGGCCGAGTAAATAGAGCGATTCGTTGTGCCAACTCATTTTATAGACCCTGAGTGGCGTGGGAAGATCATATTGGGTGGGAGGTGCTTCGGGCGATGCGTATTGGAACAACTTGCTGCGGTTGGTCGTTACCCACAGTTCTTTTCCGTCAGGAGTGACCAAGGTGCGGAAAATATCCTTCCGCAAACATTGCCAGTGTAAACTATCGAGCGGAGTGTAATACAAGTATTCGCCCTGCCGGGCCAACAATCCGTTCTGCCACTGCGATACCAATAAAGCCCGGTGATCGAATTGCTCCGGACCACAACGAAAATCTGGTGCCGGAAGGGTTTGATGCGTCAACCAGTTATCTTGGGTAAATTCAATACTGCCGATGGCACCCGGACGGCAATCGGGCAGTTGAAGGCAGTGCTTTTCCCATGCTGCCCGAGCTTCCTGATCAGGTTGCAGTCGCACCCGATTCCAATTTTCGCCGAGGTCTGTAGAATGGTAAAGCCGATCCTCTTTGGTCAACAACCACAAGGTGCCCGCAGTGTCGTTTCCCAACGCTTCTTTGTGGATTCCCTTGGGGAAGTAGCCTACTTCCCAAGACTGTCCTGAGTTTTCGGACCATAGAAAAATCGTAGTCTTTTCCAGCACTTGTCCCAGTTGGAGGTTGCCATGAAGCAACACGATTCCCGGTTGGGGAAAACAAACGTCAATCGATTGGTGGCGGTAGCCAGAATAGAGCCGATCTCCCAAGCGGTTTGCCAATGCATCGTACTTCTGAAATATTCCGCTGCCAGGAGCAGTGCGGTAACAATCAGTGAGGCTATTGATGCGCCACAAACTGCCGTCGGGGAAAACATGGTAGTCGTACCCAGGTTGGTAGGACGCCAGCGAATCGGCATCCTGTGCTTGAGAAAACAGTGATGCTCCGAACAGCAACAAGAGAACAGCGAAATGCCGCATGGATGAAAAGAGATTTGGGAGCAATCGGAGGCAAGCCATCAGAAAAACAAATGACGTAAAATCAATTGTTCTGTGGGGCTATGCTTGCTCGATCATACGTTGCAGCGCCACGCGTTCTTCGGGCGTGTTGGCATTTTTCAGCAGCTCCGGGCGCTCCAGTTTCAGTTCCTCCACATCGCTATTGATCAACACTTTGCGCGGACAGGAATAACCCAGGCTCATAAAATGAAGCAGTCGGGGATAGGCCCTTGGCTCCCACAAAGTGAGCAGAGGCTCGGGAAATTGGGTTTCAGGATTGTGAAAGCAAGTTGCCAGTTGAGAAGCATTGCGCTGCTGCACCAACTGTTGCAACGTTGCAGCCTGCACCAGCGGCATGTCACTCGCTACCGTGAGCCAGGCCACATTCGGGTGTTGCCGAAAGGCCGATAAAATTCCACCATAAGGTCCGAGGTCCAAAAAAGTATCGGCAATGGTGGGGTAGGAGCCCTCCGCATTTCCGGCTCTATCGGAAACAAAAACTTTCGAGCACACTTGATTTAGCAATTCGGCCGTGTGTTCGCGTTGCGGCTTTTCATGGTACACCAATTGGGTTTTGTCTTGCCCCATGCGTTGGCTTTTGCCACCCGCCAGCACCAAACCAAACACCTCCGGCGGCTCCACTTGCCGGGTTATCCACTGCGCCAGCTCCGCCACCTGATGGACCTTGAATTGCGGAAGATCGGCCCATGCCGGTTGATACTCGATCAAAAAATCGAACAGCGCATCTTCCTCTTCAGCCAGCACAAAAGCCCCCACATCCGTGAGCCGTTCCAACTTGCGTTGCAACGATTCCCGCTTGGCCGGATGAATGAACACCACCTGCTTTTGGGCCGGAAAATGATTGGCATTCACCAACACCAAATCACAAGCGCCAAAACCGCCTTTCGCCTCGTAGGCAAAGTGTTCACTGTTGAACTCCAATTGGTGGTGGCTGATCTTGTCGGTATACCTTCGGGCAAAACCGGGCAGCACCTCGCCCTGCCCGTGCTCGGCATCGGCATAGCCTACCCGCAATTGGGGTAAGGCCACTGCCAGCTGTTCCGTAAGCCCTTGAATCACGCCACAAGGCGCACCGATAAAACCAATTTCGTGGCGGTGAAACTGTCCGCCAAGGGGTTTCTCCAGAAAGCTGTGTTTTTTATGTGGCTTCATAATCGCTTTTTCCTCCAGTTTTGCGCAGCAATCGGGTTTCGCGAATCACAATGTTTTGCGAAAAGCTTTTGCACATGTCATAAATCGTTAAAGCCGCCACCGAAGCACCCGTGAGCGCTTCCATTTCTACGCCCGTTTTGGCCGTCAACCGAGCAGTACACAAGATTTCGATCTCTCGGTTCTCCGTCAGGCGAATATCAACCGAACAATTGTCCAAGCCCAGTGGATGGCAGAGCGGAATGAGGTCGCTGGTTTTTTTAGCCGCCATAATGCCCGCCAAAACAGCCGTATGAAATACCGGCCCTTTTTTGGTGTGAAAATCCTCCTGCTCCAATTTATCGATCACCGCAGCATCCAGCTGCACCACCGAGCGGGCCACTGCGCTGCGTGCGGTCACTGCTTTGGGAGCCACATCCACCATGTGGGGGCGGCCTTCAGCATCGAGGTGGGTAAATTGCGAATCACTCATAAGAAAAGGGCTTTTTCGGTTGCAGGGAAAATAAGGAACTTTAACCCAGTTTTTGGGTGGCCTTGAAAGTGTAAAACTACCAAACCTTAGCATGGCACCCCAACCTCTTTTGCAGATGACTGGTCCAACTACTTTCCCGCTTACCTCCGCCGACCGGTCGCGCTATGCCCGTCATTTGGTATTGCCCGACTTTGGCGAAGTGGGACAAGCCCAATTAAAAGCCGCCAAAGTAGTAGTGATCGGAGCTGGTGGTCTGGGCAGCCCCGTGTTGCAATACCTCGCAGCTGCCGGAATAGGCACCCTCGGCATCGTTGATTTCGATACGGTGGCCACTTCCAACCTGCAACGGCAGGTGCTCTACACCGAGGCCGAAGTGGGACAACTAAAATGCCATGCGGCCGCTCAGCGCTTGAAAGCCATGAACTCGGGCATTCACATCGAGCCGCACGCTATAGCCTTGAGCAGCGACAATGCTTTGGACATTTTAGCGCCCTACGATGTGGTGGTGGACGGCAGCGACAATTTTCCGACCCGTTACCTGGTGAACGATGCCTGTGTGTTGTTGAATAAACCCCTGGTATACGGCTCGATCTATCGCTTCGAGGGGCAAGTAAGCGTTTTTCATCAATGGATCAACGAAGCATACGGACCCAACTACCGCGACCTGTTTGCTGTGCCTCCACCACCCAACCAGGTGCCTGATTGTGCCACCGGGGGCGTTCTCGGTGTCTTGCCCGGAATGATTGGTACCCTGCAAGCCAACGAAGTCATCAAGCTCATCACCGGCATAGGCAGCACCCTTTCGGGAAAACTTTTGCTGGTAGATGCCCTGAGTATGAGCCACCGAACCATTAAAATTGTCAAAGACCCGCAGAATCCACTGACTGGGACACGGCCCACCATTGATAAACTACAAGACTATGCTGCTTTTTGCGGCATCACACCAACAACAACCAACATGGAAAGCATTACAACACAAGAATTGAAAACCTGGATCGATGACAACACCGACTTTCGGCTGATTGACGTACGTGAACCTTTCGAATACGAAGAAGCCAACATGGGCGGCACCCTCATTCCGCTGGGCGAAGTGGAAAATAACCTGGACCGTATTCCGCGTGAGGGCAGGGTAGTGGTGCATTGCAAAGCCGGTGGTCGAAGTGCGAATGCCATTCAATTGTTGGAGCAAAAACACGGCTACACCAACCTCATCAACTTAGAAGGCGGCATCCTGGCCTGGCAGGCAATGTAAGCTGTCGACCGTCTATAGCATAGATTTTCATTTGGGCCACTTCAAGCTATTCCCATGGGCATTTGGTTGCTTGCTGCTTCTGTGCTGCGCCTGTAGCCAAAAGCCTGCCCCTTTGCGCATTGCCACCGCATCCAATGCGCGCTTTGTGGCAGAAGCACTGGCCAAGGACTTCGAGCAGCAAACCGGACAACCTTGTGAAGTGATTCCCGGTTCCAGCGGGAAGCTATATGCCCAAATCAAGGAAGGCGCTCCTTTTCAATTGTTTGTTGCCGCCGACCTCGACTATCCGCAAGGCTTATACGATGCTGGCCTCACCCTCGGCCCACCCGTAGAATACGCCCGTGGGCAACTCGCGGTATGGGCGGCCAACGACAGCAGTTTGTGCGCAGTGGATTCCTTGGCATCCATACGGGTGCAGCGCTGGGCCATGGCCAACCCTGAGGTGGCGCCTTATGGGCGTGCCACCCGTGCGGCTTTGCAAGCCCATCCAAAGTGGGACAAGCTGAAAACAAAAGTTGTTTTTGCGGAAAACATCGCCCAAGTGGGACAACTCGTTTCCCTACAATCGGTAGACGTGGGTATCACGGCCTTGTCTTTGATCCAGGGCGCCCCGCAACCCGTGCGCGGCTTCTGGAGGCCCCACCCACCCGCCCTTTATCCGCCCATCAGGCAGGGCGTAGTGGTGCTGCGCGGCAGCACACCCGAACTCGAAAAAGCCGCCCTTGATTTTCAGCGTTTCCTGCTGGCCCCCGAAAACGATTCTCTATTTCAACAGATGGGCTACCTTCGGCAAGGATAACCTTTCGGCTTTTCGTTGGACCTGCAACCCATATACCTCAGCCTGCAACTGGCGGCCCTGGCCACCGGGTTGTTGCTGCTGTTGGGGGTGCCTTTGGCCTACCTGTTGACACAAACCCGCTCTTGGATCCGGCCATTTTTTGAGGCCATCATCAACTTGCCGTTGGTGTTGCCGCCCACCGTGTTGGGATTCTACTTTTTGGTGGCCTTTGGCAACGGCACCGCCTTGGGCCGCTGGCTTCAGGAGGTGGTGGGCTTGCAATTGCTTTTTTCCTTCCAGGGTTTGGTGTTGGCTTCGGTGCTCTACAGCCTGCCTTTCATGGTGAACCCGGTATATGCCGCCCTGCGCGCCCTGCCCGATAGTTTGAAAGAAGCCGCTTATGTCTTGGGCTACTCCAAATGGAAAACCTTTCGCAAGGTGCTGTTGCCCAACATTCGGCCTGCGCTGCTTACCGGAAGCGTTTTTGCTTTTGCCCATGTGCTGGGCGAGTTTGGTTTGGTGCTGATGATTGGTGGCAATTTGCCTGGCGAAACCCGGCTAGCCTCCATCGCTATCTACGATCAGGTAGAAGTTTTGAATTATGCGGGAGCCAACCAGTATGCCATGGTGCTCTTGGGCCTTTCGCTCGGTATTTTGCTCCTTGCTTTCACCGTCAACCGCAAAGCCCCGCGTGTGCTATGATGCAGCTGCACTTCCAAAAACGGTTGGCCGCTGCCCAGGGCGCGATGGAACTTGAAATTCAATTCGAATTGCAAACCGGCCAATGCCTTGCCCTTTTTGGGCCCACTGGAAGCGGCAAGACTTCCATTTTGCGCATGATCGCCGGACTGATGCAACCTGATGGCGGTCACCTAAGTTGGAAGGGCGAAACGTGGTGGGGCAACGCGCCCAAAACCAACCGGCCGCCCCAAGCCCGGGACTGTGGGATGGTCTTTCAGAATTACGCCCTGTTTCCGCACCTCACCGTGCAGCAAAACATTGCCGCCGGGCAAGGTCCAACGTCCGATCCCAAAGCTGTGGATGAACTGCTTCAACTGATGGACCTCAGCCAATTGGCCCATCAAAAGCCCGGGCAACTTTCGGGCGGCCAACAACAACGCACCGCCTTGGCCCGCGCCCTCGCACAAAAAGCTTCCCTTTTGTTATTGGACGAACCGTTGGCCGCTCAAGACCAGGCCACCCGCCAACAGTTGCAGCAGCAACTAAGGCAGTGGCTGAAAGAAACCCAAACCACCACCATTTTGGTCAGCCACGACTCACAAGAAGTAAAAGCCCTCGCCGACCGGGTGCTCATCCTCGAGCAAGGCCGAGTCACCGCCGACGGCCTTCCGGCCGAAATCTTTCCCACCGCCTCCCAAAGCCATGGCGAGTATCAGGTAATGGCCCTGCAACATACCCACGGAGGATGGGTCGCCACCCTGAAAAGTGCCACTCAGTCCCTGCAATGGACCACTGCCCAGCGCCCCAACTGGCAAATCGGCGATATCATCCAACTCAACACAGCTTCCTAAAGCCCCTATTTTCCCGTATTCCGACCCAATGCCCAAGCCGCTTTAAAATACGCGCTAATAGGCGGTAGCCTTTTTCCATTAAGCGGTAGTGAATTTCCAGTAAACGGGGCAATACTTTTTCGAAATATAAACCCGCCCTTTACAGCCGCTTAGAGGGGGTGAGTTCGATTGCTTTTTGGGTTTTGCGTATCGGACTTTGAATGCATGTGATTTTCAGTAGTAGCGTGTGGTGCATAAGGTCATTAGCGGGTGAGAATATCAATTTGCTCTTTGAGCAATGTACTGTCAAGCTTCCCTATATGCGCGATAGCGCACAATAAAACCGGGTCCCAGAGCGGACTGTGTCCGCCAACCGGGGGAGTCGAAGGGCCAACCTTGCTATCACCATGGGAAACTACGCTTATCCAATCCCTTTTTCTTGGTAGTGGAATTGGTGGAATCGGGGCTGTTATTTGAGTTATTGGGCTCTTAAGTTTGAGAAAATAAAAGTTAATCTACAGTTTATGCTTAAAAAATTTTTAGTGAATAGTAGTATCGTTCAGCCAGTTTTACAGCCTTTTAGGAGAGACAGGCGCATGCCAAAAGAGCAGATTAAAATAAGTCCCGATGCTCAAAGTAACCCTACTTTAATACCGAATATCGCAGTTAATGTAGCACCGAACTGTATTAATGAAGAAGCATATCGTTCATCAAACATTGAAATCGACCCTTTTGGCCAATATTGGTATGAAGAGGATGACAGGGTTGAACTGGAGGATGTTATTGCCGGAGATTATTGGAAATACCGAAGATTGGACGAATTAGGTTTCGTAGAAGAAGACAAAAGTCGCAATTGGGAAGATTTCTTCTTAACCCTAAAAGAAACAAGAAGATCTAATATCAAGGTGCAACCTATTAGTTGTGTTAAGCGAGAAATTTTAGGTAATGGTGATTCTACCTGTGTGATATTTAAGCCCAGGGGCAGGAGAAAAGATTGGAGGGAATTAGTAAAAAGGAAATTTACCTTTCCACGAGGTGGAGAAAACAGATATAATGTTTTGCCTGATATCCGTTTTGGAAGTCAGATTTCTATTGGTTCTGCTACTGGAGTACTTGTAAAAGAAAATTGGATACTTACAGCAGGGCATGTTTTCGATATAGACAATCTTAAGTCATTGTTTGAAGAAGAGGAAAAAATTAAATCTGAATTAACGGGACCACCCCCGCCTATTCCTTCTCGGAAAGAAGAACTCGAGAGAAATCTTAGATATATTCAAGGTAAAATAGGAGCGGCCAAAAGCGAATTGGTTGAATTTCGATTTAATTTCCACTATGAAACTGGAGTTAATCCTAAAAATTCAAACCGTTTCATGCAAAAAGAATTTAAGGTCGATACAAGTGATATTAAGTTAAAAAAATGTCAGCGATTCAATAATGGCCATCAAGATTGGGCACTCATACCTATTATTGGTTATCAACAAACTCTTGGAATGTCTACTACTCAATTAGGTATTCATCCTGTCGATCTAAAGGCGAGGCATCAGCCTGAGATTATGGAACCAGTATACATGATTGGTCATCCATTAGGAGTCGCTAAAAAGTTCACACCTAACGGTTTTGTACTTACTACGAAAGATGCCGAAACATTTACAACTACGTTAGACGCTTTTCGAGGAAACTCAGGATCTCCAGTATTTGATACCGTTACTCATGATCTTGTAGGTATTTTGAAAGGTGGAGAAGATGACTTTACTATGGATCAACAAACGGATTTTCTTAAACCAAGAACCTATCGGTTGACCGAGATAATTAACGGCCTTTATGATGGAGAAAAGGTACAGAGAATAAGTACAAAACTTGAAGCCGAAATTCAAAGATTAAACTAATATGAAAGAAATAATAAACCCTGAAAAGTTTAGTTGGCCGTATGTTTATTTGGCTAATAACGTAAATAATGGAGGTAATGGGTATTGGATGGCTGCTATGGTTCCTACCGAATTCCCTGGGGCAGATTTAAATGTCCCATTTCAGACAAATGGAAGTGAGACCCGATTAGCTGAGGTTGAAATTAAAAATGTTTCTGGAGCAGACTTACTAACCCTGAAGAAAAGAGTTTTCATTGATGACCCCAATAATGATACAGGTATTGAAGGCCATTTTTTTAATCCTGTTTCAGCAACCCAAGGTAAACCCGATGAAAAAGGTGCAAAAATTGTTGTGGAATGGAAAGACGGAAACGATAAAAAACTGTCTCTCAGAAAATACAGCTATGGTGCACTTTTTGGAAAAGAACCAGAAGGACAAGCTATAACAACTCCTAGTCAACTTAATTTTATTCCGCTGACTTATCTAAAAAATTTGGATGATGAAGGAAAATTTGAATTATATGTAATTGTATATGGGTTTTCTTCTGATGCCTGTTTTGGATTGACGAATCAGGTAAATGTTGATGTAAGTGTTGATGGCTTTTGTAGAATAATAGCAAACATTGATACTACAAAAAGTGATGATCTTATTGTTTATAAATTCGAATTGGTAGAAATTGAAGAAAAAACGGTCATTGAATTTATTCTTAATCATTCTGGTGGTGAAAAGTCCAAAGGTGCGGTTAGCGTAGAAGACGCAGACCCTAAACCAACCAAGTCTCTCAAATAAAGGAGAGAATTCTTTCCTCTTTGAAAACCAACCATTAAATTCAATAAAATCATGCCAACAGTAAATTTTAGAGTCGTCGGAATGTATTTCGGGCGCAATCAACCACAGGACGAAAATGGGCAACCCGATCCCAAAGCCATTGTAGTGGAAGTAGAAGATAATCCTTCTGTTTTCCAGGTAATGAAAGCCGTTGCTCAGAAAGTGAGAGATGAACAACCCATAGGAGTCGACCTCTTTGGTTTTTCCCCTTCTAATCCTGGATCAGGAGAGGACCTCACTTCCATTTTTATCAATCATACGCAACCTCCAAAAGGTGAATTACCAACCGGTCTTTATGTATTGACAGACAATGCGGCAACCAATCCGTTTTCTACTTTTCAATACTACATCTACGACGACAATTTTGAGCAGGTGAACAAAGACGGTAAGTTCATTCCGTTTTCCAATAAACCCAATCAGGAAATTCGAAATAACTATACGGTTATCATCCGCCAGGTAAACATTTGTAGTGGTCCGATAAACAATGCCCGTGTGATGGCTCGTGCTGAAATTGCTGCCAACAACATTGCAGGAGCTCAACCTGCCTAATTACTTGAGCATGGGGGCAGGCTTTCATTCCTGCCTCCTTTCTTTTAACTTCATAGCTTCTTCAACCTCAAAATATGCAACAGCCCAAGCTACCATTTCTACTATGTCTATTGACCTCTGTCAACACATTCCGACTTAAATGGGATAAGGTTAACTTCATAAAAACGTAGCATGGGTGCCAAATGTTGATTTCAAATAAGTATAAATGTTCGATTTTTAATTTCAAATTATACTTTCCCCATTCCAAACAAGAAACATAGCCAATGGTGGTGCTCGGTGTTGATCGGGCTCTTAGCCTGTATTTGTGCATATAGTGCCCAAGCTGGTATTTCGGATTCGCTTCAACAAATTATTCAAAACACCGAAAGTTCCAGAGAAGCCAGAATGCAAGCCACCGATGAGTTGGTGGACCATTGGTTCAAGCAGTCAGAACTGGATTCGGCAAAGGTTTGCATTGATGATGCTCTTGAATGGGCGAGGAATCAACGCTGGCCGACCTTTGAAAGTTACCTGGAAATGCGCTTGGGAAGCTATTGGAGGAGGCGGGAAGAATTAGACAGTGCCTTGGCACATTACCGTAACGCTACCCTGTTGCGATTGGAGGAGAATGATGTGGCAGGTGCAGCTTCCGGTTATAACGGACAAGCGATCGTTTACAAAAACAAGGGTTTTTATGAATTGGCATTGACCCAATGCCTGAAGGCCAAAACCTTGTTGGAAAAGGTATCTGATTCTACTCGTGTGGCGGAAGCTCAATTGACCTTAGCTAATCTTTACCTATTGATAGAAGATTATCCCTCTGGTATTGAAGCCATTCGTGAAGGGTTGACCTGGGGGGCATCAAGCAATCCGATTTTTCAGTCAAAGGCTTTTAAAACCTTGGGAGCCTTGTACTACAAAGCCGATCAACCGGACAGTGCTCAGCATTGGTATTTGCGCTCGATGGCCGCTTCTGAAGGGTCGGAAAACTTATTGGCCCTGGCAGGGCTGCACATTGATCTGGGGCTGGTAGCTATTGAGATGCAAGAATGGGACAACGCCCATGAACAGTTCAAAGTGGCTCAAGCCATTTCCCAACGACTGGAAAGTACTTCTAAGCTTAGCAAGATTTACCTCAATTTTGGCCTCTTAGCCATACGACAAGAACTTGCTGATAGCGCCTTGTACTACCTAAATTGCGCGGATACCATTACGTTCAGTGCGGTTGACCGTCAAATCCTCTGGACCCTTCGCTACGAAGCCTATCAACTTCTCGGAAAAAGCGACTCCGCCCTGTGGGCTTACCAAAAACAAGACAGCATTGGGCGCCAATTGCTCAATCTTTCAAAGGCCAACCGAATCGCAGAATTAGAAGAGATCTACGAAAGCGAGAAGAAAGACCGCCAGCTGGCCATTCAAGATTTAGAACTTGAACAGCAGCAAAAAGAAAAACAGGTGTTGTATCTATTGCTCATAGCGATTGTCTCGATTCTGGTTGGGGTAGTAGTGATTGCGCGCCTTATGCGCGACAAGCAAAAGGAGCGTGCCAAAGCACGGGAGGCACAAGCCTTGGTAGATGGGCAGGAGAGGGAGCGCGCGCGTATTGGCAAAGACCTCCACGACAGCATTGGAAGCTTGCTTTCGACCATTAAAATTCAACTTTCCGGTTTGGAGTGCAGAACGTATGAAGAATGGGCCAAACAGCGCCAACAGTATGCGCGAACCCAAGCAATGTTGGATCAGGCAGTGGAAGAAGTCCGTCGAATTTCGCATGATTTGGTCTCGGGCGTACTGGTGAATTTTGGCTTAGCCGCTGCGTTGCAAGACCTCGCGCAATCGGTTTCGAATACGGGTAAACTTGAGATGAAAGCTACTTTCCACGACCTCGAAGACCGCCTCCCCAGTAAAATGGAATTGATTCTCTACCGGGTGACGCAGGAACTCCTCACCAATGCGCAGCGCCACGGACAAGCCACCCGCTTTGAGGTGAGCCTGCAGCGCTACGAAAACGAATTGGTGCTCATGGCGGATGATAACGGTTCGGGATTTAATCCTGAAGTGCAGTCGGAAGGCATCGGTATTCGCAACATACGGCAGCGCCTGGAGCAGGTGAAAGGCCAGTTGCGATTCGATAGTCATCCCAAAAGGGGGACAACGGCCATTGTAACGGTGCCCATGCAGGCCATTAGCGAATCCGAAGGAAAAGAAATATCTTAGGCTTCCCCACGCAAATAGATCCACCACTCTACCCTGCACCCATGTCTGCTACCTCTATTTTCATAGCGGATGATCATCGTATGTTTTTAGATGGCCTCCAATCCATTCTTCAAAAAGAACCTGATTTCGAACTGATGGGCACGGCCACCGATGGCCAGGAAGTGCTGCGGCAGTTCCAACAACAACAGCCCGATGTGTTGCTCATCGACATTGCCATGCCGGAAATGGATGGCCTGGAAGTAACCCGAAAAGTGACTGAACGCTATCCGGCGGTGCGGGTAATCATTGTGAGCATGCACAACAACCAGGAGTTTGTGAGCAGTTCACTCGATGCCGGTGCCCGTGGCTATTTGCTCAAAAACACCGGCCAAAATGAATTGATGCTTGCGGTGCGCGAAGTAGCGGCCGGAGGCACTTATTTCAGTGGCGGGTTGATGGAAAGTGTGCTGCGGAGCATCCACCAAGAGCGCAAACAACGCCAAGTGCGGGAAGAGATCAAACTCTCGGACCGTGAATTGGAGGTGCTTCGGCTCATCACCGAAGAGTTGACCAATCAAGAGATTGCCGACCGCTTGTTTTTAAGTCCTTACACGGTAGAAACGCACCGCAAGAACTTGCTGAGCAAGGCCAAAGCGCGCAACACTGCCGGATTGGTAGGTTTTGCCTACCGGATGGGAATTGTATCGGTGGATGAGTAGCAACGGTGCTTAGCGCACCGCCTTCTGTTTCTTTTCAAGGTCTTCTACTACTGCCTCAGCGGCCTGGATTTCCTGGCCCTTTTTGTCCTGGTTGTTGGCGTTGTCCACCAAATCTTTCTTGGCTTGCTCAATGGCTTTTTGAGCGTCTTCGATGGTTTTTTCCAGGTTGCTTTTTTCCTTTTTGAGGTCTTTCAGCTCTTTCTCGCGGCTGGAAAGTTCTTTTTCAGCACCCTTGATGTCTTTACCGATCTTTTCTTTGGTTTGCTCCACACCGAATTCATACATGAATTTCTCGGCGGCCTTGAAGCGATCGGGGTGGGTGGACTTGGAAAGGTAGGCACCACCCAAATCAAAAGCGGCAAATACTTTTACGCCCACGTTTTCCACTTCTTCAAAAACGGCATACACGTCAAAGCTGTTATCGCCCATCGATTTCATGGTGGCATCGTCGGCAAAAATTTCCTTCTTGGAAGAAACTTTGGCTTTGAGGCCCTTCATTTCTTTTTTCCAGGCTTTTTCTACGTCTTTCAGGTTGCCCTCCAGTACAATGACCGAAAGTGCCACCTGTTTGCCGGTGCTAAAATTGGCAGTTGCCTGTTTTACTTCAATTTTTTTCTGTGCAAAACCAGATACCGCTAAGAAGAGCAGGCAGGCGAGTAGGAGGAAAGTCTTTTTCATGGTGCGGGTTAAAATTTGGGTCAAAATACGAATAATTCAGGGCTTGCGTGGGCCAAATCGATCGGTGGTGCGCTTTGCCGGACCGGTGGCGCGGGTGTAGGAGACGAATGCGGGAGAAGCGAAAGCCCTGAACCTGAATGACCTACCGATCAGCCTTGCGGAGAACCGTTCGTAGAAATTTTGACCAATGGATGTCACTTTTCGTCGAGATTAGACACTTATAAGTATAACCTTCTCTAAGCCCGTTCATCATGAAAACCAAATTCATCCTCCCCATCTGGGCCTTCTTTACCCTTTTGTTGAGCACTTCCTGCGAAAAGTGCATGACCTGCCAGTATACCTACGATCGCTATGAGCGCGGCATGTGGGACAACGTGTCCCACACCGAAGAATTTTGTGGTACTACCAAAGAGGTAGAAGCTAAAGAACAAGAGTTTATGGATGAAGCTGCGGAAACCGACCACCGCAACCAGTCTGCTCCCTCTTGTTGGTACGATTGATTGGTTGAAACCCGAACAATTTCCCGACTCAGGCCGCCAATGCCTTCCGAAAGGAACGCTGGCGGCCTTTTTTGTTTTGCGTTCGAAGTATCGAGATCAGGGTCAATTGAAATGTAGTGGGTTCTATTGAACTATTGGGCCGACCACGTGTACACCAAATAAAAAAGGCTCGTTGCTGCATTTTTACCGATCATCCCTTGCCAGAACCGTTGGTGGATTTTTGAGGGTTGAAGTGTAACGTTTCGGCGAGTTGTGCGACTTACTAATAAACCATAACCAAGCCCGATCATCATGAAAACCAGACTGTTCCTTCCCGCCCTCGCTATTTTAACCCTCTTGCTAAGCACCGCTTGTGAAAAGTGCATGACCTGCCAATATTCTTACGACCGTTACGAAA
>ERZ1740068.614-NODE-614-length-15425-cov-11.383279_pt1 | contig 15425 bp, 15 predicted proteins | sample MGYA00581735_ERZ1740068 | MGnify/ENA primary metagenome ERZ1740068 (study PRJEB43018, sample SAMN04849740) | marine metagenome | isolation source: floating plastic debris | place: Pacific Ocean | collected 2008-08-30 | study: EMG produced TPA metagenomics... | reverse complement strand
ATGATACATGTCAATGATTACAATATATTTGAGTGTTTCAGGAGTCATCTTCTACCAGGTTGTGGGCAAATAACTAAAGTAAATTTCTTTTCAAGCCTGATTGGATAGATTACCATGTCCATTTGACCTTAGTTGAAGGTCGACTGTTTAGTGAGTTGACAAGTTGTGTTTTTCTCAAGTGAGAGAAGAGTAGGGTGAGTTAAATCTTATCTTAGCACTTCATTCTGAATTCTATACATGAAACCAACTTGCTCGATTGTTTCACCCATCTTTTTGGCTTGACTCGAGCCAAAGCCACTCAAATACTTCTTAACAATTTTAGACTTTATCTTATTTAATCTACTATCATCTAGCATCTATCTCTACTACTTACTTACTTACTTACTTAATTATTATTATTTATCAGTCATTCAATAAAAAAACACCAAAGTTTATTAAGTAGGCCTAAGTTGTTGTTGTGTCAGTCAGTTGAGTGTAGGCCTATCACTCATGCTACTGGCTGCTACTAGTCATTTATCATAGGAAAGTGCTGCTACAGATAAGCCCATTTGAATATTAAATGAATTAAGTAAAATAGCTTCACTCCTGACAATAAATGACAATGTCTCGGTCATCATCAATCATTTTTTTGGGGATTCTGGTATTAATACCAGACAGATTCAGATTGCCACCAGTGTCCTATTTTGCCACCAGATCTGGTAGTAAAATAGGACAAGTTTGTAAACATCAGGAACCCATGACAAGGAGTAGCATAGTCTTCTACTTGGTCTACAGGTGGCCCTAAGATGCCCCAATAACATAGGGCCTACAGTCTAAATGATCTCTGTCATGGCCTCGCTGGGCTTTAATAAAATGTCTAAATTAATGATGATATTGTATAGAATAGTGGCACTGCAAGTATTCTATTCACACGGATCCTTTATTATTCGTAGCCTATATTACTAGCTAAAAGCTTGCTCCAATCTATTGCTAAGCTTGCATCAAATCATCAATTCCACTATTACTATTATACACTCGTTATAGCATTTCGACAGCATAAATTCAAGATACGATAGGCTACATGTAGAGCGATCATGCCAAAGAAGAAGAAAACCAAAGATACCACCACTGAATTCAAATTTGACTACCGGTAAGCTGTAAAACAAGTTAAAACTTGCAATTATGTTTTGACCTCCAAATCTTACCGGCAAGTCAGGTGAGCCTGTTTGTTATATCACTTGGCTGGTAGATACATTGATAGCTGACTTTGGGTCAATCATTTTATTGCACTGTGTCCTTTGAATATCCACCATATAGTCATTTTCCATTTCGTTGAACAACCAAACAATCACATCACATAAGGTGCAGTAGATGCCTGAGTGATAAATGTCAAAATGTCACACCTCTAGATTAGGAATGTAAGGTAGGCCTAGCCAGCTAGGACTCCATGTGCACCATCAACTGCATACTATCTGGCCAACTCTTAATCAATTGAGCAAATTCATGTTGTGATATTTTCTAGATATACTCCAAAACCATACTTCACAGCTCCCACTTCTAATGTTCCGAGTGCTCTCGCTAGTCCGCTGAGTCGGGGATCCTTCAATCCATCACCATCAGCAGCCACAAACAGACCTGTGAGTGCAGTACCGAGGTCAGCTGGTGCGTTCAATGCTGATACATGGCAGAATCAGAGAACTCAATTTAACTACGGATATAACAGAAACTTTAGTTATGCTCGTGCTGCTCAGTCTCCGAGTAGACAAACAGGCCCTGTCAGTACACCCAGGGGCAATGGAGCTGTCTCTGATGCAAAAGGTAATAAATCATTCATCCTGATAGCATCATTATTCAGTAGCAAGTCGGCTTCAAGTAGAATTTAGTCATTCTATTATTATCTCAATTTATTTAATTTTCAGGTTGTCATGGCATGGCAATGTCTGGCCGCAACAAAGCTACAATGTTTGTAATTGTGTTATCATGCTCGGCGGTCTCTTATAAGTTTTCGGAATAGAGTAGGCTATGACTTCTCCTTTTTGATGTTAAGAATTTGTTGTTGACAGTATACCGGTTTGTTACAGTTTGTCAGTTAAAATCTTTGTATAAAAAGTTGATGCCAATTTACCCACAGCAAGAAGGTTATGGACCATCTATCAAAGTAAGATGCTTAGCTTATAACAGTTTTTGCCTCATAAGTGCTTTGCTCTTTACACTACGGTACACTGAAATGGCTAGGGATGCAGCGAACAATGCGCTTAATAAATTTTACATTGGTTTGGGCAATGAACCCCCTCAACTCACTAGGCTTGGTTTCATCAGGAAAGGGAAATGGTTTTAATTAGGTGGAAGAATTGGGTTTTTACCTCCTTGACCCCTAGGGATGCGATTCGTTTAGCAATTGGATGTAGACTCAATGCCCAAATTACGGAGTGAGAACTCGTTGTAGACCTGAGGGAAGGGAAAAATATCTACAGAGATACCTAGATTATAGGTTATTGTTAAATATTAAGTTTAACTTAAGTTATGGAACCTTAACTCACCGGTTTGGATTAAGCTACACCATCTGTTTACTATTTTATGGATGTCTGAATGCAGTAGTGAAATCACTACATAAAATTCAAAGTCTGATCTTATATCTCCTTTGTTTTGCTGGTCTTTTGTCTCATGATTTGTCTCGTGCAATCAGTTTGTTGCGTTGTCTAGCGTTCGATCGACAAATGTCTGCCAACAGTTACTGTCTATCCAGATATCCAGAATGTAACCTAATACCAGCTATAAATTATGATATTGGTCAGTGATTGAGATTAATCTACTGTTACAGTTATTTAGTCTCTTAATCTCTCCAGTGAATCTGGAAATACCCATCGAGAGCTTGAGCCAGTTCCTAGGCTAGTGTGTAGGCTAAGCTGTAGCACTGTGCTGTGTTGACATTTTTTTGCTGTGAGAACCTCAGCACAATGAGTGAGATAGTCATGTTATTGTTTATTATAAGGTCGTATGGAGTCGTCTGATCCGAGTCTGACGAGCTCTATGACTTCTAGTACTCTGTCCACGCAGTCATCAGACAGTAGCTGCAGTGGTGGTACATCCTCACAGCAGCAGCAGCAGAGAGAGCCTGATGATAACCAGAAACAAACTATTAGAACTATGTTCCTGGAGATGTTTAAGGGTCGAGTGGAATCTGCAGTTATAGATATGGTTCTGCAAGAAGAAAACTGGAATGGTAAGAATCTTATTATTCAGAAGCCGCGCGGCTTATGTTTGAGCGAGGCTTATATTTGTTTGGAAATAAAGTTCATTGGATAAGCCACTCTCATATTTAAGCCACCCTCGTTTACAAGCCGTGGCTTGTAAATGAATATAGATAGGCAGATGCTGTATTTCGTATACAAGCCACCCTAGCCTTCCTTTTGGAAAACTTTTTTCTAATAGAAGCCATGGCTTATAAACCCATTCTATAAGCCGCGCTCAAATAGAAGCCGCGCGGCTTCTTGCTGGGGACTTACGGTACGTGTAGGCCTATGTGTTTGATTTATTAATATAAGTTTTTTGTGCACTCAGATTCACTAATAATACTAATGCCACTCCTATTTAGGTACCACACTCTGGATATTGTTAGTTTTAGAGTTAGGATTACAAGAAAGGCTGGTGGGCTGCGGACCTCAGATTTTTTCTTGCCAATACATTCACCAGTTTTTGTATCAGAAGTTGCTGTAAGTTTAATTGGGCGGGATTTACAAGTAGCTGCACCAACTACTTTTAAGTATCAGGAACAACTTTCATTGTTTGACCTCAAAATATTCATACATGTCAATATGTAAATTGTGCATGTGGCTGTCAATCAATGTCATTTTTTATTCAGTGCTAAAGCTTCTGTTATCATAATCAGAATGGTTTCCAGATGCGGGCAGGGCTTGTCATATTGAGAAGAATAATGTTTTGGTGCTCACTGGTAGCTGCCTGCAGTCTGTTTGTGGGTGATAGTAAAGAGCAAAGTTAGTTAAACAGTTTTGTGATTGGAGAATAGTTTGACACAAAAAATGCTTGATGGGGCCCATTATGCTTCATCATGAATTCCCCATCAGCGATTTACTTTCTGTTACCACCCGTTACAGTAGGCTACAAGTTTGTAATGGTACAAGTTTGCAGCGTGTTTGATGTGAAAATTAAATGAAATGTTAGGCTTTAAAATGATGATTGTATGATAAATGATTATCTTACTCGATCTCATAATATTTGTAACGTAATACCCAGACAATTGATAGAATGTACAGGCCCGAGCTGGTAGTTATTGTGCACATCCAATTGATATGCAACGGCGACTGAGCAGACATCCATTCAGTTTAGCTCTTACCACAAAATGAATTAAAGGTAGACATATCAACTTGATTTGCCTCACAGACAATAGCAAAATTTATAAACTTTGCTCAATACTGGTACAATCTGTATGAATGTTGGGCTAACCATAGTTCTGTGATTGACTGATTGCGACTTAGATCCAATTTTGTGATAATTGTAGTGTACCCCTACATGAAACTACGTTACATGCACATGTAGGCCTATGGCTGTCAAATTGTTAACGCTCCTGTTCTCACCAGCTAGACCTTCATAGGCCTACAGTTTTTACACAGCGTGGTTACTTTACTTGGGCCTGTCATAAGCGCCAAAACAATATTTTAATATCCACTGAATTTCGTATGACAAAGCTAGGAAAATTACTCGCTCTGGACACCACGGTCTGAGGCCTCAGACTATTGGAAGACCAGCTACATGTACTTTAAAAACGGATTTGTCACAAAAATGGCACATATTTTGTGTAAGCCGTCAGAATGGATAGTAAAGAAATCCTAGTTACAAAGACCTATGATAAGGGGTGATATAATTTCTGTAAGTTAGCTATTGATTAGTATCGACATTGTCTCTTGATGTGTAGTGAGGTTGATATCGTAATTACTCATGTGTTCAAGAAATCTGAGCCTGAGTAGTGAAAACATGTTTCATCTTGACATTGATTTGTTATCTAGTGGCATTGACTGCGAAATGCTTCCAAGTTTTGCAGAAAGTACGGAAACATTTTTTTAATGCATCTTCGGCTCCTTGTGTTAGAGCCTTATAGAAATAAAAATGATCAAACCGTTCATTGCAAGTTGAGCCATTGAGCTTGAAAGTATTAGGCAAGAGTGGTGTGTAAGCCTAATTATCTGCAACTTTATTTTGCACTTGGTATGTTTATTCGCTAGTTTTCGAGATAGAGAGGTGGAGTGTTGGTAGCTTTTAAAAATAGTCTTAAGCTCTCACTTCTTAAATGTGTTAAGTTTTTGAGTTCTTTCAAAAGAAATGTTGCATGGGCCAATATAAAATGATTGGAATATCGCAAATCTTTCGCAAATCTTTCAAAGATTTAGACACTGTTCTAAGGTGGGAAATGCTATGAGAATAAATCTCTAAGCTGTTTACTTAAGATTGCTAATTTGCTTCTCAACTAAATACTGTGACAACCTTTTGTTGGTATAATAAACATAAACATTGATGTACGCAACAGTGCATCGCTACCAGCCACGGCTGGGTAGACTCTATAGCATACTAGAGAAAGGGAGATAAATTATGTAGTTGTTTCATGTGCTGGAATGTTGCTATTGAACTCTAGCCACACTGTACTGATATTTCATTTACTTGCCAATTGGTGAATTCTTCGATGGTGCAAAGAATTTTTACCATTGATCATATATAAAGAATTGAATTGTAGCAGATATATGTGGTGTGCATGCGTGGTTAGGTCGTGTGTGTTATCTTCCATTTTAGCATTGTGATACTAACCAATGAGACCAATATTCAGAACATTGATTATATTGCCAAATATAGCCTCTAGCCCAAGTTAAATTCAATTTTCGATAGTTAGTTTCCTGTGAGCTTGGTGGTTTAAGATTCATGTTGAGGCGCAGGTATGCCATCTCATATCCTTGTAATGTAATAACGTAGTCATGGTAACCAAGGGGGTATCTCGCAGTGTACAGTAAATCTTTGGTAAATCATGTAAAAGTTTGAGTTGCGGTTGTCAGACTATTGGAGCAAATCTGCTAACACAAGATTAGGCCGTTATACCATACTTTGCCGAGTGGAGACAACAGGTCTTCTATGTTGCAACTTTAGTGAATGTGTTCTTTACTCATGGTGTAATGCGTATGAGAGCTGGGTCAATAGCATGCCTGTCCTCAGCTGTTACAATGTCCAAATTATCCAGCTTTGCCATTTTCACCAGCTTGTGAAAGGTTGTCTCGAGGCCTGTAGTTTTCTGCTCGTGCTCATGTATATTTTTGTTATGTTATAGAGAACCAGACACTAGATGTATTATCACAGCTTGCACCTGATGATAATAACTCACATCTGAGCAAGACAAGCCTTACTGCACCTGACATAACTGGTAATGTCTATTGCTGTGCTCTGTACAACTTAAGTCTGAATGCTCTTTTTAGAAGCGGAATGTGACTTATTTAAATATTACCCCGTGTTCATCATCGTACAGTCTCCACTCCTTTTCTCTACCGCAATGCGTGTTTATCAGTTTATGATTCTACATCATTATTTGGGCTGTCTGGGAAATATTGGGTAACTACATGTAAAACTCACTAGTGATTGAAATTTGCTATTACCTGTATTCGGGTACAAACAGATATTATAATGGCCACAAGATTATCAATTTACTTGTTTTAGGAATCGGAGCGATAACTCCAGATCACAATCTAACACCGACAGCGCCTACCTTGTCATACAGCTCTAGTATTACATCACTAGATGAGTACGGTATGGAGTTTTGTAGAGATCTGACACAGAGAAATCTGTCACAAGTAGCTGATGCTCTCAGGAACGGTGGTATGTCTCTTCATATGCATGAGTAGGCCTATAAAAACATAACACATTGACATCATCTAGCAAGAAGTGAATTATCATTTTACACATTTGTCCCTGAAAGCAAACAAGTTTAATAATAAACCTGATAAACAAACAGCTCTGGTCTCTCTGACCGATTAGGAGGTAGAGTGATATTTCATAACTACCAAAATAATGAAGTGGCAATTTGTTCTAAAGATTTTGCGTTAGTCATTGGAGCTGAGTTAATGGACCTGGGGAAAACAGAAAATTGGCAAGTATTCAAAATCGAATAACTATGACTTTTTGTTCAAACTGCTTAGTATTTGTATCATGGTTTGCAAACAATTAAATATTTTTAATAACTTAGCAATTCCGAGTCAATATGATACAAATTGATTTGAAGGCTGCTGAAACATAGTAATTTTACAGATGATATCAATGACTTGGACAGACAGAGGCTGGCTAGATCACGAGCTGCTACACCAAAAACTCTGCTCAGAAATGGAGGCGGTACAATGACACTGAAGAATATTACACTTGGCTCCACAGAATCACTAGAGAGTAATCGATCTCATCACGATCATGGTACGTACACATTGTGTACAGGCTAGTGATAGGATTCTCACTGATGTCGACACATTTTTAATTAGCAGATTAGCCACAGGTGTAAAACCAAAGTAAAGAAGTTGTCTCCTCCTTGATGTAAAGAAGACAACTACAAACTGCAATTGATATTTTGTTGGTTGGTATAATGCTCATGATGTTTCATGGTGTAAAACAATATATTTTGATGTATTATTGTAAAAACATGCAAGTGTTATTCAAATCAGAGTGAATTACTTATTGTGTCCCTTGTGTTTGGTGATATATATATAAGAGAACCGGGGCTGACTTATGATTACAATTGTTGTATAGCGATGATGGGAGGCTATGCCACAGCATCACTCAGTAGAGAGGGTACACCTAAGAAGTCTAATTTTGAGAAGACAATGTCACTGGTAGATATAAGTGTTGATGATGATATGGGAGGACTGAGTATAGCTGTACCTACTATACAGAGTCGAGAGCGGAGAAACACTGCCAACGATCTGGAGACATCTCGTTCTGATCCTGGTAATCTAACAAAAGCTGCTGTCACATTGATAAACCCCAGGGTTTAGATTGATTGAAGATTGTGATCACATACTTGTTATGTGATATTCATAGTCGCTGTGTCCACCCATGATTTCTGTCTGTGAGGGTTCACTGAAACAAGTCTCTCACATTGTGATTTTATAATTCTACTCTGTTCTTGACATAATATTGCCACCCTGATGTTAGGCATTTTCTGCTGTAGCTGGATCTGTTGTAAGAAACACATTTGTGGGGTTTATAGTATAATCCATAGTCCCATAATTTATCAAAATTAAAATGATGTACTGCCAGTCTGCTTATCTGCGGTGCAGATTCATAAAATTATCGATCTTAGCCTGTTTATAGCTTAATTTTCAATCAAACCTATATTAATTTTTAACTTTGTCTTTCAAGTGTGCATAATTTCATTTCAACTTCCTAGAGTGGATTTTGTCTGGTGTTGTTTAACTTTTCAGCACTCTGTGTGGTATATTTTATTTTTTTCGCACTTTCTTCTTTATTCTTCATCCCTTGTTTGCTGTGGTTTATTTAGACTGTTATGTTTGCCCTGAATGTATAGGTGTGGAGTCTTTGCTTATACCCCTTGAGCACGGTGATATAGTGCTAGAAAAAGGCACTTATGATCGATTAGATCAAGAACAAGATTCTACCCCTACTAATGCTGCTGATATGAATCAACCAACAGGCAGTGAAAGTACAGGTAATGTTAAGAAGCTGTGTCTCCACTGTGGACACCAAACTGTTTGAAAGTTAATGAGACTCCCATGCATATCTGATAGAGCAATAAGCAGTTCACAATGTTTTCATTTCTTCCCCAGGCAAAGCCCCTATCCTACCCAAACTTTCAGAACCTCCACAAATGTGTAGCAGTTCAGATTGTACATTTAGGAGTGGATGTTATGTGTTGTAGCATAGTAAGAGTTTTATCTTTCTGTGTTCATAATATTTATGCTTGTTCTTTTGCTACTTTATTCTGAGCACACATTACGATGGTCTCTCTAATATGACTAAAACAGCTGACGCCATGGCCCAATGCAGTTCAGGCATATTTTAATTGATTTCATTACAAGAATATTAAGAGTTAATGACGGCCAATTTGGTAACTTTACAGAGATTTTGGCACTATACAGTTTTTCACAAATATTGTGCAGACAGGCTTGTACCCAAAGATTCAATTCAAAATTGCTCTGAGTCCTGTGTGTAGTAGTTACCATTCCTGCACTACTAGTGATTTTCAATATCAATGTCTGTATGTGTATTCTTCCTGGCATAACTAGTAACTTCAGCTGCTAATGAATTGTTTGTTAGAATTGTTCTCTGCGTTATAGGTCCTCTAAGTCACAGTATATCAGACTATAGTCAGGCTATACATTCACTCATATCTCGATTAGATGGAGAGACTTCTAGTAACGGTGCTGCTACTGGTGGTGTATCTACTGCTAGTGACCCGTCCATCCTACCTCACACATCAACACAGCTGTAAGTTATACCTACATGTGTTATACATCTAATTCTCATTCTGCAATTGGAAGCAAAACAGACACCGTAGCTCTTGCAGGCTAGTGAAAATGGAGTTGCCTCCTGTTCTTAGTGATGAGTAATAATTATGACCACAGAGATACACCAGTTAAACTTGTTGTGCAATATTCTTTTAGGTATTTTTATTAGGAGTTATTCTCTCATATATTTGTTTGTTTTTTTTTATACAGTAATCGAATGGGAGGATTGAGTTGTAGTGTATCATCACCTGAAGCTTTGTCTTCATCCGCTACTTCTGATAACAATGCTGACAGCGCTGCTGCTGCCTCTGATATCGCTGTATCTGCTGCTGACAGGTATACATGATAGTCTCATCCCTCAGTCACTTTACTAAATGTAGCAATATCTAGAGAGACCGAGGTACAATGTACAACTATGGTACAATATCGCTTAGAGAAAGTGTGCTTGGTAATGTTTTACGCTGTTTCTGAGGTCAAAAAGAGAGTTCATATGTCACTTTGTCAGTACCGGTACCGTCCTGGTTGTTAAATCATAATACTCATGCCTCATATTGTATTGTAGAGCAGAGAGCATGGCTGTAACTGAACACACCACTAATGGCTATGCCGCAACTCTCAAAGCCTCTACGTCAGATAATAAGGTAGGGCTAATTAAAGATGTTCATCAAATAATAGCGGTTCTTCTCTGAAAGTAAAAAAAAAGATTTTTTCAGAGAAGACAGTGTATTACAAAATGAGCATAAAAATCATTTATTATTCAAGTTTTTGTGACATAGTGGATGCTTTGGGCATTCATTATTTTTGCAGTCTTGCAATGCACAAGATCTATTTATCATTTGACTTTATCCCTTGGCCACTAGAAATTATCACAAGTTGCAAAATACACCCCTGTACCCAGCACCTTTTGAATGAAATACTTCAAACGGAAACAAATATTTAAATATTTTAATAAAACATTTTTTGAACCATGGTCAGTATACAATATTAAAAGTATCATAGCAAGGTTATTTTATTCTTTCAATTAATTAAATACATGCATTATCCATTGTGTGTTCAATAACTCATAAGGGAATAATAAGGGAAATATTTAGCTCACTTTTCTCAGTTTAACCAATGGCATATTTTACATTGATTATTGAACAGGAGAATGCGTATCCATATAATGGTCTGCTCAGCTCAGGCACAGCGGTTCATACAGCTTTTGAGAGTGCTCGACCTAAAAAAGCGAGAGCAGCCCCAGTGTCTCCGAACAGCCAATCAGCTGATGAGGCAACACAGCCGCTTATTGAGATAGCTAACTCTGGTCAGAAAGTCATGTTTCTTATGAGGGGCGTACCTGGATGTGGTAAAACTACTCTAGCAAAGTGAGTCATCAAGATCACTATGTGGTGACTTAGTCCAGATATTAGACTCTTATAGCCTTCCTACTTCTCACTCTCCTGAACATATACTTGTTGACTCTCTCCGTATACATTTACATACATGCATATGACATGATTATCAATTGATTCACTGGATAATTATATAAAGCTTTTACACAGCAAACAATTTCTTGGACTGAACAAGACAATACAAGTCGTATTATCATACATACATGTACCCGTATAATGAGAATAGCAAACACTATTCTATGATGTTATTATTTTTCAGGCGTATATTAGCAGACACCGAGGGAAGTATATTCAGTGGAGATGAATTCTTCATAAACAGCAAAGGAGAATATGTATGGGATGCTAATCTGCTGTCTGAAGCTCATGCCTGGAACCAAAACAGAGGTAAAAATACTACGCCTAGTCTAATATGACTTACAATACAGTAATATTATATTACTAATCTTTAACAACCCTGTTCTAATGTAGCAATGTTGCTTGTGGTGGATTGTGTAAGCGAACCTGTTATGATCTGCATAGATCCTATTTGTATGTGTGACATTGATGTCATATATAGAAATCAGGGAACAATCTGGTAGGTTATGATGATATTGTTTCTATGGTTGTAGTACGTAAGGCAGCAGAGGCCGGGGAGACACCCATAGCTGTAGATAATACTCATACACAAGCCTGGGAGATGGAACCTTATGTAAAGATGTGTCTGCAGCATGGATACCGACCAGTAATCGCTGAACCAAACACACCCTGGAGATACAAGGCTAAAGATCTGGCTAAGTATGTAAAGATAGATTGTTTCTAAAAAGGCAGCGAATTACAATATCGCTGCAGTCAATGAAAAATACCCTATGCTCTGATACAGTCGAGATAGCAATACAGTTAATAGCATTTAATGCAAGCATATTCTTTGTGTGTGCGTAACTGCGTATGTGTGTCTAGTTTTAGTTCATATAAGTGTACTCACTATTGAATAACATCAGATTTTATTTTATTTACAAAGGTAATTAAAAGTTATTGACTGTGAAATAATCTAGATAAATTAGCCTAGAGGGTTTATGTGGCAGACAGTAAATGATATTATATTATCCTGGGTATTGGCAGGAAATTACTTACTTCTATCTAAAAATACTACAATTGGGACATTTTAAGCTTGTTTAGAGAGAAGCTTTTCACGTAACTAAGATACTTAGTTGTGTAAAGTTGTACAGAGACGGTTAGATATTTACACTGGCAGTGTTTTCACTAGCAGAAAAGATCTTGGTCAGCTCTATACAGAATAATTTTGGAATCATATTTTGCTATACATCATTCAACGTAAGACAAGGTATAAGTTGGGTTTATCTGTTTTCATATGATATGTTCATCAATACAATAATCTAAGCATCAAAATATTTAAGCCGAAAGTTCAGGTTATTTTATTGGAATCTTTTTGACTTCATATTTATTGTGGTCATTATGATGGTTTTTTAATCTGCGCACCACTCAACTTGAGTAAACAACCTTCTCATTATCACTGTATTATAGATTTCAATATTTATGAGTAGATGGTGAGCACTACTGCTGCTTGATCATAAGAGTTGTTTTGTATAATTATTGTTATCATTTATAGCATTCATGTACATTTATATATTTCCTGTTCTTTCTCACAGGAAGAACACACACGGAGTACAGTATCCTAAGATAAAGCTGATGTTAGAGAGGTTTGAACATACCGTCACTATTGAGCAGATTATCAATAAAATGATAAGGTATGTATGTTACGTGCTCAATGTAGTGATTGACACAATCACATGCTACATAAAAATAGTGTTGAGCGTTCGACCTTCTCAAACCTTGCACTTTCCTTTCCATGTTTCACTTATATACAGACCTGCAAACAATCAAGCTTGCTTATATGTCTATAATTAGTGTATTTTTTCGATATTTGTAAATCACAATGTCATGTTTTAACTTACATATTGTGTTTATCCTTTAGCTCTTTTTATTTGCATTTGTAATTAAACACAATATTATGTAACACAAATATGCTGCCGATTTGCTGTGAATATATGCCGAGGTTTGTTTTACATCCTAACTAATCACTGCGTATAAACCTATCAGCTATTGATATGAAAACATCGACCAATGGCTTACAACTTGATTCAAGAGTTTAAACCTATGAGAAACAACGTAAATCAGGCTGTCACATATAGTCCCTAGAGAGAAATAATAACAGTGTGTTGAACTTGGTACCTGATGATCATGTTGTATACATGTATCAGTGACATTTTCATAATGTCATCTCATAAATCAGAGGTGTGTGATAATCAGTGTGTGATCATTAGAGGCACAGACAGCATTGTCACAGTAACAGCATGTAGATATAATGTGTGTGTGATAACTGATTCATGTAAGCTTTGGGAGATCTCCGTCTCAGATATCCCACTCTCTATGAGATACACATCTATATACGCTCAATATGTGACTTGCTGAATTTAGTCATAGTTTCCTTTTTGCTCTGTAGATTTGATATTATATTGCTGAAATACTGTTATGTTTATTAATAGCTAATTCAAACTTCTTTGTAACCGAGCACTATAAATTACCATCGGTTGGCTGAGTTGCATGGTTTACTGATGGTTGTATATTAATGTACATGTAGTTGATTGTTGTATCCTACAGGAGAGATCCATCACTACAGCCAATGTCTGAGCAGATAAAAGTCATGTCTGCATCACCTGGTGCTAAACTTTCTAGAAAGAAACCGGCATCTAAAACTATAAAACGTAACAAACAACATGAAACAGTCGAAAAATTCAAAGACAAGAAGGTATGTTGCATTTCATTCAAGTTTTCTTTTTCAATTCATGTCAATATGTGTGTACCTACAGTGGAACCAGGATTACCATAACCACAAGTACTCAACATATAGGATGACTCACACAAAACTAGTCAGTCCCGTCCCAACACCTGCAAAAGTGCTTCGGATAACTCAAGTTTTCATATGTAACTCGAACAAAATCTTGGTAAATTTCACCTTGTATGGGAATACCTTATGGTAATGCACTTCCAATAAGGTGATAAAAGCTCATTTTTTCGCTCTGATATACAATCTAGGAGCTGTATTCATGAAGCATAGCTGAATGTTGGATATTTATTGGTCCCTAATATTTCCATTTGATGTAGCCTTTTGTAAGAAATGTGATTACAACTTAAACACTGCAAAGCTCAAACAAAAATATTGTGTTCCTGGTGTTTGAGTTTTGCCAGCGCGTTATGTGATGAATAAGAAATTTCCCTGAATTTCATTTTTTAGAAGGAGAATTATCAACTTCCTTATTCTGTTGGGATTTATCTTTTCTGTTGTCGTGACATGGAACTTCTAAATGTCCAACTCAGATATTATATTTGGTGTACATATGTGATTGGACCATGGTGTACCTTGTGATCAACATGTGTGGCTATTCAAACAAAAACTACTCTGCAATCCCTTTTCAAACCTGACATCAAGAATGAAATCATCGGTGTTCTATCTTTTCGCCAAAGGACACAACACACAGACATCGACTGGCTATGCACTGTGGTTCAATTACCTGTTACCAGTTACTCAACCTTGAAAACTTTTATTTGCTGATGAATAATTGGGGTGAATAAAAATACACATTTCAGAAATCTGCCCTCGTTCTACAGCTACTTTTCCTGCTCTAATTGGGGATCAATGGTGGACTTAATCTACTATACGCCGCATTCTATCTCCCATACCATACTCAATACTATGGTACTCAATACTGCGATCACATTATAAAATACTTGTATGACCCTACATGTACATGTATATACACTATATTATATACAGTGATTCTAGTATTCACTGTCATAGAATTCATTGGTGCTACTGTGTACTATTGTTGCTATTAACCAAGCTAACATATCCACTTCCACTACTGAAAAATTTAAAACTTCAGTGCAGTTTTTGTTTTGAAAAAGCTTGCGAATGTTGGTGCCAGTTTTAAGGCTGCATGACGGTCCATCTGTAGTCTTCTACAATAATCCTTTTCTACCCAACAGGTTGAGGAGCTGACACAGCAGATCGAACAGATCAGTCGTACGAGTCAGTGTCAGCAACAATCTGTACACACAACTAGTCATGATGATGATGATAATCAGACTGAAACTGAGATCATGTATCCTAGCTCATCACTTACTAACGGGGCGCTTCGCAGAAAACCAACTATCAAAGTGCTCAACTGTGATACTCCACAGGCTATCAAAGTGCCTCAAGTTAAGAGCAATCATGAAAGCATAACGAGTAAACAAGTGAGTGACACTAAAGAGGTTAGACCTCCTTCTGTTACTGAGTGTAAAGACAGTACTGTTACTAACACTGCTGACAAGAAAAGTGAGCGTCAGTCAGAGCATGATAGACTAAATGCTGACTCCAAAGAAACATTAGTTGCTGCTGCTGACAATGCTAAAAACGGACAGGACGACACTGAGGAGGAATGTAGGGTTAAAGTTGAACCCATAAAAATTGAGAAAATAAAAGTTACACCGATATCATCCAGCCCAGCAAGTA
>ERZ1740068.613-NODE-613-length-15443-cov-8.200676_pt1 | contig 15443 bp, 12 predicted proteins | sample MGYA00581735_ERZ1740068 | MGnify/ENA primary metagenome ERZ1740068 (study PRJEB43018, sample SAMN04849740) | marine metagenome | isolation source: floating plastic debris | place: Pacific Ocean | collected 2008-08-30 | study: EMG produced TPA metagenomics assembly... | reverse complement strand
GTCCCGAACTGCGCGTCCCGAACTGCGCGTTCCGAACTACGCGTCCCGAACTACATGTTCATGTGAGCTATTTTAAGCATTAGTCATTAAGATAAAGGATAAATTTTATTAAACCGTTGTCACTAATTCACTGTAACTCCTACTTGATATATAAATCATTCTAATTCAAAATCTTTTGTGGTGAATGAGTCTCTGTACTTTTAGTTGATTACGTTGCTTTTGATCAGAGACTTCCTTAGCACAAACAGGATTATTTATAGCTTTTTACACTTCATTGATTTTTACAGTAACTAGTCTGTTTTGCAACAAGACTAATTGGGTGATTTTAGAAGATTATACTGGTTAGCGCTTTTTATGAGTATCATGAAGTCGCTCCATTTTTTGTTATAGCAAACCATGTTAATAATTATAATATATACTTATGAAAATCTATGACAAACTATCAATGAGGGTATCTATTATCGCCTTGTTGATCCTAATGACTATTTCTTGTGATGAATCCAAAGATGAGGTGGATGACATGATCGATCCTCTGGCCCATCAACTTGACAGTGCCAGAAGAGCTGAAAGCAATGTGCAGGTAATTCCTGGCTATGATGAAGGAGGGGATGATCAAATACTGAAAGATGAGCTGATGAAGACTGAGGTTGTACCTCAGAATGATCTTTTCATGTTCTTTGGGAATAATTCTAGTTATAAGCGTGTGGACATTCGAGGCACTTTTAGTCCCAATATCTGGCCATCTACCGGAAGCGTTATTAATGGTAGCAGGGTGATCAAAGGACCTGATGCAACCTACTTCAATGGGAAATACTACGTGATTTATGCAACAGACCGTGATACCAATAACCTGTTATATCCGGTTGTGGAGTCTAATAGCAGTACATCGGGGAATTGGAGCTTCAGACAGTTTCCTTTTGATAATACACTACATGCTCCTTCTATCATTGCGCAAGGAAGCTCAAAATTATGGGTTGCCTGGACTTATTATAACAAGATCTACTGGGCAACTAGTACGGACGGTGTTAATTGGTCCTCTACCAGCTCCCGGTCTGTGCCTTTTGGTACATCAGGTAATTTAGATTTAGCTTATGTGAATGGTCAGGTGAGGGCTTATTATGCAGCAAATTTTAGAAGTGAGATCTACTACAGTGTTTTGTCGGGTTCGTCAAACAATGCATATTACGCAGGAGGAGATGGTGATTTGCCAACGTTTGAGAATGGTGTATTATACCATACTAAGAATGGTGACTACATCCATAAGAACAACGTGCAGATTTCTACCAATGCTGCCTTTAAGACTAAAAGTGTTTTCGGGGTAGTCAAACATAATGGACAGGAGGTGATCTCCTATAAAGACGATAATTCTTCCACAATTTACGTGACGACTTCATCAAATGGTAGTAGCTGGACCACTCCATCTGCATATTCTTTCAATTCATATGATGGAACCGCGATGTATACCAGCAATACTTCGGGCTGCGCTTACAGCAACCTTGCCAGATGCGCCACAGTGACAGCCTCTTCTACTTACCCTGGCTACTCTGCACAGAAGACCATTGATGGCAGTCGAAACACGACCGTGGGGCCATCCTATAGCTGGGTCAACCAACACCCCAATTCGGGAGGCAGGTTGCCGGAAACGCTCACCTATGATCTCGGGTCAAAGAAAAACTTTAGTAGAGTGGTTGTCTACAGTTCTTCCGGATATGTGATGAGTAAATATAAAATTCAGTACTCCAACAACAAAATTTTCTGGTTCACAGCTGTATCGGTATCAGGAAATACTTCTGTGTCCAGAACGCATAACTTTTCTACCAAGAATGCGCGCTATGTTCGGATCTATGCAGAGGAAGGACCGAATAATAGTCAACGCATCTATGCCAGGGTCAATGAATTTGAAATCTATCAATAGGCTGGTACTTATTGAATAGATTTAGGTTAGTAGTATAAAGGTAAGGCTATCCTCCTCGTGGAGGGTAGCCTTTTTCTTGTAAGGTCTGGGTATAGGTCTAGTTTATAGCTTGATTTTGAGCATCAAGTTGGCCTCTTTTTGGACTTCAAAAGACGCCTGCTCAAAGCTGGGTGGACCAAACAGTCCCGAGGCGTTGTTAGAAAAACCATAGGGTTCTTTGGGAATCTTCATGAAGTTGCTATCCAGTTTTCCGTTGCCATTTTTGTCATGATAGAGACTGATGGCATACCGACCCGTAGGGATGTTTTCAAAATTAATTTTGCAACTACCTGTTTGGTGGACAGGCACTTTGTGGTATTGAACTGATTTTTTCATGAAAACATCTTTCCTGTCATATAAACCTATTCTTATGAAGCCTGAAGCTTCTTTGATGTTGGTAACCTCCACGGTAATTGTTTCTGTGGGAGACTGCTGAAGATTGAAGGCGCTCATAAGCACACAAATAATAAATATACTTTTCATAGATTAAAAAATTGAGTTTTGATCAAAACTGCGTTTTTTGCGTGTTTTGAGCGTCTAAAGTGTGCGGATAGGACACTTTGAAGTCTGTTTTTGGCTAAATGGGTACTGTTAGGCAAGCGAGACGTTTCCAACAGTGATGTTTGTGGCTATTTCAGGGACCAACAGGATAGTTGTAGACCTCGCTACGTTAAACAGGGAATCATGTCCCTTGGTCGGGGGTAGGTGCAGTTAGTCGTTATTTTCTCATTCAGGAGTCGGGTTAAGGTAGATTCGAATAAAAAAGATTAAGCTTATGAAAAATCGATACCTACTTTTTCTGTTGCTAATAAGCTCCCACTTAAGTTTTGGTCAAAACTTTAACTTTCTAGGGAGCTATTCTTCTAACGGTACGCCCAATTACCTGATGGATCCGGGAGATGATGTTTCTGTTGAAACGCTGGAGTTGATCGATCGGTCCATTCCGGAAACGTTCCGGGTGCCTGCTTATAATCCTCATTACATCAGCTCGGGCTATGACACAGATTTACGACTGGCGGCTCAGTCTGAGGTTTTTGTGACTTTTATCAGCGAAGGGGCGGGTTTTCGGAATGTACTGGGTTACTATACTTATGATTTAGATAATCCATTAACCAGCAGGCCAGCTGATGAAGACATTACCATTATTTTTCCAAACGCTTCTGCAAGAGGGAGCGGTGGTGGACTTCGTCCGGGTGATAAAGTGAGTTTGGGAACCTTTCCGGCCAATACCGGTATTGGCTGGGTGCTACTTAGTAATGCATGGAATGGTAACCAGGTTGGTTATGGTTACTGGCAGCTGTTTTCTAATCCGGATTTCAACCCTGAGAGTGACCCGATTATGCGGCAACACAATGTGCTCATCTTTGACAGTGCAGCGGAGATCGTAATACTGGGGTTTGAGGACATCAACAGAGAGGCTAACTGGTGTGACCATGATTTCAATGATGCCGTTTTCTACGTTACTGCCACTGATTATGAGGACATCAATACCACCAATGTGATCAACTCGGTTGTTTCCTCCAATGTTTACTCTTCCAATGCGGGAGGATTTGAAAGTAATGGTGACCTGGCAGGTCTCATGGCGCGCCGGAGCATGGACAAGATGAAAGATGCTGACCGCGCGGATAGGAAGGCAAAGCAGAAAAAGTACCGAAAAGAGATGTATAAAACGGAAGATTTAGGCAGTTTCTTTCCTGAAACGGGAATGAATGGCTACGAAAGCCCGTATGTCGCGACTTCGCTGGATCTTGTGAACTATGCGAATGCATTGGATGTCTTCTCTGTTGATTACTATGCAGGAGACCAGCGCGTGTCGGCCGGACTTGTGACCACTACTGATGGTGAAATTTACGATCACGGAAAGACCACCTGTGACCGACTGAATAATTCTGAATTACTGGATGTTCGTACCGTCAACTTACGAGGCCATGATCTGATTTTCTCGCTGCTGAAAAGAGACGACGGCAACACTGAGTATGCCATTAGCTTTTCTGTGAAAGAAGGGGAGGAGGCCAACGAATTGTACAGCCTATGGAACATTGCCAGCTATCCAGAAGGTAAGTTCAGGAACTTTCAGGTCTGGGGTGAGTCGATGTCTCAGGTCGCACATATCGTGAATTTTGTACTGGACCAGCTAGTAGTACAGAAACCGCTGGACTCTTCTCATGCCCTTCCTCAGTTGCCTCCTGTGTTTGTGAAATCGGCTTATTATGCCAACCGGGAGCTGCATCTGGAGGTAATCAATAAAGCTGGTGCGCGGTCTGCTGCTATTGAGGCCTCTTTACAGCGTACCGAGAACAGCGATTATGAAGAATATCGTGCTACTGTTGAGCTGTCGGGTCGCTGGAATGATCATGTGGTGGTTGAAACAGGATACCTTTTCGATATTGGCTTATCCTTTACTGGAGAAGGGGCTGCTGTCAATGATGCTTTGTATCTGGCGGATGGCCCTTGGGGAATCGATTTTCAGGAGGAGACCGTCACCCTGTCAAACTTTGAAATCGGTGCGCAGGAAACCGTTTTGGAGACAGCTTCCGAGGACTTCTTTTTCGAGCGTTCTATCATGGCAGCCGGCACGGCCAGTGGTCCGGTGAACTTGTTCAGGACATTGAAACCGGGTGATCTGACTATGGAAGTGACAGACTTTGAAGCGATCCGGTTTCAGGTACAAAACAATGTGCCTGTGGAAGTATCTCTAATTCCGGCAGAGCTTGAGGACTGGAATGACCGACCGAAATACCAAATTCCTGCCAATGAAACGATGACCGCTTATGAGCTGAGTTTCGAAGACTTTGCCAATGAACTGGGTGAAACCATCGCCCTGGGAGAGCTGCGCTCTGTGATATTCTCTGTCATTCCCAAAAATGGTAAAAGCACCTCCTTCGAGGTGGCTGTTCGTGACCTGGCACTGACTGCTATTGAAAAAGAGGAAGTGATCACCTCTGTTGAACAGGACCTGGATGCTGCTGATGAGGTTTATCCCTATCCAAACCCGTTCTATGACCAGACAAAATTTAAGCTACCGAAAGGGACTACTGCAGTGGCGTTGAAAGTATTTGACCTGACAGGGAAAGTCTTATTTGATCAATCGTTGCCGATGGCTGACGATGGGCAATCTGCCCGATTTGTCAATGAGGGCCTTCCAGCGGGAATGTATCGCTACATCCTCGTTGATCAGGATAACGAAAGGTACATGGGATCATTCCTGATTAAATAGTGTAAGTGTTGGGATGATACCAGCAGTATCTGCCGTGGTGTGCGGCAGATGGTGTAGAAGAGGGGCCTTGTGCCCCTTTTTTATGTTAGCTCCTCGTAGCTTGGGAGAAGTTCTTCCGCCTTTTTATGTACCGTCTTTTTGGGACTTAGGGGAATACTTAACAATCCCTAAACTCAGGGGTAATGTTGGAAGTCTATTTTTGCGCCCGTAAAATAACTAATTTCATAAATGTTAAAAGCTAACCTAACCTTGCTGCTGACGCTTGTCAGTGGTTTTTTGTTTTCCCAGGTGCCGTCTTATTACAATGACGTGAACCTCAATCTTACCGGGCAGGCGCTACAAAATGAGCTTGCTGCCAAAATTACTAATTCACAAACTACTGTATTGACTTATACGCCAGGGGTCTGGGATGCGCTGAAGCAGACGGACCTGGTCCCTGGTAGTAATTCGCGCGTGGTACTGATCTATGGCTACAATGACAGCGATGGTGTTACCAATACTGACAGAACCCGTGGTGTCAACGACAATGGTGGTGGTACTAGTGACTGGAACAGGGAGCATGTGTACCCAAAGTCGCTGGCGAACCCTAACCTGGGTACTACAGGAGCTGGTGCTGATGCGCATAACCTGAGGCCTGCCGATGTGTCCAGAAACTCCAACAGGGGAAGCCGTAAGTTTGCCGATGGCGCTGGTAACTCTGGCGTGACCAGCCAGGGCCACTGGTACCCTGGGGATGAGTTCAAAGGAGATGTGGCTCGTATGATGATGTACATGTAAATGCGATATGGCAGCCGATGTCTGAGCAGTAACGTAGGAGTAGGTACTATAAACTCCAGCGATGCCAATATGCTCAATTTGTTCCTGGAATGGAATGTGGAAGACCCTGTCTCTGACCTGGAGCTACAACGTAATCCGGTACTGGAGGGCTTGCAGGGCAATCGTAATCCTTTCATCGACAACCCTGCCTTTGCTACAGAAATCTGGGGTGGTCCTCAGGCTGAAGACCGTTTTGCAGGTGGTGGTTCAGGTGGCGGAGGAGGCTTCTGTTCTTCTGGCATCACTAACTTCCCTTACAGCGAAAGCTTCGAGAGTGACTTTGGCGGCTGGTCGCAAAGTGGAGGCGACGACTTTGACTGGACCCGGAGATCAGGATCTACTCCTTCTTCCAATACCGGGCCGTCCTCGGCACAATCGGGTTCATTTTATGCGTACATGGAGTCTTCTGCGCCTAACTTCTCCAGCAAAAGAGCGATATTAAGGTCTCCTTGTTATAACCTGAGTGGCTTGTCTCAGGCAACTTTCAGCTTCCGTTACCATTTATATGGACGTTCCGATATGGGTTCACTGGAATTACAAGCTACGACTAACGGCGGAACGTGGACTACGCTCTGGAGCAGATCGGGTAATCAGGGGAATAGCTGGCAAACTGCCAATGTAGGCCTGAGTGCCTACGTTGGGCAAGGTATTCAATTGCGATTCAATGGAGTGACAGGAACTACCTGGCAGGGTGATATGGCCATTGACGCGATTAGTTTGTCCACCTCTGGCGTCTCGGCACCTGCTGATGTGGATGTATCGCTACGGATCACGTTGGACAACTATCCAGAGGAGACTAGTTGGGTAATACGAGATGGCAGCGGTACCACAGTCGCATCTGGCGGTACTTACGGCTCACAGCCTGACGGTGCCACTGTGACTGTCAACGAGCAATTGACAGCAGGATGTTATACGCTGGTGGTCTCAGACACCTATGGAGACGGTATTTGCTGTACCTACGGCAGTGGTTCTTATACGTTGACCAATGAGTCAAACGGTCAAGTACTGGCATCCGGCGGTTCTTTTGGGAGTACAGAGTCAAAATCCTTTTGCGTAGGAAACAGTAGCAGGCTGGATGTTGATGCTGAGCATGAGGAGCTTGCTGCGTCAATTGCAGGCGACTTGATTTACCCTAATCCTGCAACAGATATTGTTTTTGTAAAGGTGAAAAAAGCGTCTGTGTACCAGTTGGTATCTCAGGCCGGGAAAGTTGTGAAGGCTGGTGAGGTGCATCAGAAAATCGATCTCAGTGACGTAGAGCGTGGTATCTACTTCCTGATGGTGCAGTCTGGAGATCATCAGGTGGTGAAGAAGCTGGTGATTGAGTAGTTTCCTGGTAATGGGGTTATTCTGTCGTTGAGGAAAGAGTAATCCCGTTACTGGAAAACAAAAAAACCTGACCGGAAGGTCAGGTTTTTTATTTTCTTAAGCGAGGGGCTGATTACATCATTCCGCCCATGCCACCTGGCATACCGCCTGGCATTCCGCCTCCGCCACCAGCAGGAGCTTCCGGCTCTGGCTCGTCAGCTACCACACACTCGGTAGTCAATAGGAGAGAAGCGATAGAAGACGCATTCTCCAATGCCAACCTTGTTACTTTAGTAGGGTCAATGATACCAGCTTCAAACATGTTGGTGTACTCACCGTTTGCTGCATTGTAACCGTAATCATCTTTTCCTTCTCTTACTTTCTGGATGACCACAGATCCTTCGCCACCAGCGTTGCCTACGATGGTTCTCAAAGGTGCTTCGATGGCACTTCTGATGATCGCGACACCAGTGGTTTGGTCTTCGTTATCCAATTCCAGGTTTTCGATTGCGTTGATTGCTCTTACCAGGGCAACACCACCACCAGCAACGATACCTTCCTGTACAGCAGCTCTTGTGGCATGCAAGGCATCATCTACTCTGTCTTTCTTTTCTTTCATTTCTACTTCAGTAGCTGCACCAATTTGCAGTACTGCCACACCACCTGACAACTTAGCCAGCCTTTCCTGTAGCTTTTCTTTATCGTAGTCTGAAGTAGTTTCTTCGATCCAGTTTCTGATCTGTACGATTCTGCTTTCGATTTCCTCTTTAGCACCAGCGCCGTTGACAATCGTTGTATTGTCTTTATCGATGTTGATTTTCTCAGCAGTACCGAGGTTCTCGATCGTAGCATTTTCCAGTTTGTATCCTCTTTCTTCAGAGATTACTGTACCACCTGTAAGGATAGCGATGTCTTCCAACATCTGCTTTCTTCTGTCACCGAAGCCAGGAGCTTTTACAGCAGCGATTTTTAAAGCACCTCTGATTTTGTTCACTACTAAAGTAGCTAAAGCTTCACCTTCTACGTCTTCAGCAATGATGACCAAAGGCTTACCAGTCTGTGCAGTAGCTTCCAATACTGGTAGCAACTCCTTCATGTTGGTTATCTTCTTGTCGTAGATCAGGATGTAAGGACTTTCCAGCTCAGCTTCCATCTTCTCCGTGTTGGTCACGAAGTAAGGAGAAAGGTAACCTCTGTCAAACTGCATACCTTCTACAGTTTTTACATCAGTTTCAGTACCTTTTGCTTCTTCTACTGTGATGACACCGTCTTTTCCAACTTTGTCCATCGCGTCAGCGATCATGTTACCAACTTCTGAGTCGTTGTTGGCAGATACAGTCGCTACCTGTGCGATTTCACTAGAGTCTTTGATTTCTTTAGACTGCTCTCTCAGGTTCTCAACGATGGCCGCCACGGCCTTGTCGATGCCTCTTTTCAAGTCCATTGGGTTGGCACCTGCAGCTACGTTTTTGATACCGTGACCGAAGATCGCTTGCGTCAATACGGTAGCGGTCGTAGTTCCGTCACCTGCATCGTCAGCAGTTTTAGAAGCTACTTCTTTTACCAACTGAGCACCCATGTTCTCGATTGGCTCTTTTAACTCAATTTCTTTTGCCACAGAAACACCGTCTTTTGTGACTGTAGGTGCTCCAAATTTTTTGTCAAGGATTACGTTTCTTCCTTTTGGGCCCAGTGTTACTTTCACTGCGTTGGCCAATTGATCAACACCTTTCTTGATTTGATCTCTAGCGTCGGTATCGAAAAATATATCTTTTGCCATTTTAATTGGTAATTAAGTGATTTAGCAATTTAATTCTGTAGATTATACAATTCCGTAAATGTCGGATTCTTTCATAATGAGGTAGTCAGTACCGTCTATTGAAATCTCAGTTCCTGAATACTTACCATATAAAACTGTGTCTCCTACTTTGACAGTCAGCGGCTCGTCTTCTTTCCCAGTTCCAACGGCTGCTATAACTCCTCTTTGAGGTTTTTCCTTAGCAGTTTCCGGAATGATGATGCCGGAAGCGGTTTTTTCTTCCGCAGCAGCAGGCTCAACGAGGACCCTGTCTGCCAAAGGCTTGAAATTCACATTTGACATTTCTTTCTTGAATTTTAATTATCTGTTAGTCAATATTTTTTAAAATCGTCTGTCAGTTTTGCTGACATGTCCTTATTAGCATTTGTCGTGCCAATCGGGAATAGGGGGCAAAATGGCAGTTTTTCGGCCACGCCGGTGAAAATTTGTCATGTTTCACTGCCTGGCTTGTCAGATTGCCGCTTTTGAGACCTGTCACCTTGGGACTTTGATCTCTAATTTTATGATTTCAGGGAGCTTTTGTGTGAAGGAACTAATACACATCTTCACGCACAGCGTGCCATTTTGTCGGACATTAAAAAAGCCTCATCGATATTCGATAAGGCCTTTTTATATATCTTCTAAAGCAAATCTTAATTTCCTTCTGTTGAATCCGGAGCTGTCAGGTCTAGTGTTTCATCACTTACCGGAGGAGCGATTGTTGGCGCTGCTGTCTCTTGCTGTACATTATCAATGATAGGGTTGGCGTTATTGTCAGGGCCACCGATGAAAAACTTAGTGGAAACTGTCAACACCATGATGACAACGATCAAACCCCAGGTGAGTTTCTCCAGTAGGTCACTGGTTTTTTTGACACCCATTACCTGAGCACCTGCTGAACCTCCAAATTGACTAGACAATCCTCCACCTTTTGGATTCTGAGCCAATACAATCAAAACCAACAACACTGCGGCAACTATAATGATACTTAATATCAGGATGTACATTAGAAACTATTTTAAATCTTTAATTCGAGCTGCAAAGTAAGCTTCTTTTTGCGGAAATTTCAAAATTAATTTCTTGTAGATATCAATTGCCTTTTGGTTTTTACCCTGGTTTTTATAAATAATGGCCATGTTTTCAGAAACGATCTCTGTTTCTGCCACCTGGCTATCTGCAGAAAGGTCTTTTGTACCTTCTTCTTTTTGTTCTCCGGGCTTGGGCCTGTCAGGGGTAGGCATCTGTGGAGAGGTGTCTATGAAGTCGTCGATGATGTCTCTTTGCATTTTCAAACGCTTCATTTTTGCTTTACGCAGTGCACCTGGTGAGAGGTTTTCTTCGTTCTCCGGGGTGCTGGTTTCTTCTCTGTTGACCAATCCTTCATCAACAGGTTGTTCAGCGTCTGCCGACGCTTCCTGCTCCGCTGTCGTTAACATGGCATCAGCACCTGAAGTTTCCTCTGGTTCAGGAGAAGGCTCCGCTACCTCTTCGGTAACCGCTTCACTTTTTGCTTCAACAGCCGAAGGATTTACTGATGGATGCTCCTTGGTTTCCTCTTCCACGGGATTCTTCTTGGCCCTGTTGGAGCCAGAGATGATGATCTTGCTCTTATATACCGGCTTTTCCTCTTCAGGAGCTGCTGTGGCTATTTCTTCTGAGGTATCCGCTTCAGCTGCTGGTTTTTCTTCTACATTGTCAGCTTTTGCAACCGGGAGGTCTTCCTCTTCTTCAATATGGTCCTTTTTGATTTCATCAATGATCGCTGTCAGGTTGAAATCATCCTCAGTAGGAGGGTCTATCGTTTGTTCTTCCACGCCATCCGTTGGAGGGCTGGCGACCTCTGCTTCAGCAGCGGTGTCATTTTGCCCTGCATTGTCATCGGTGTCTGCCACAGAGACTTTATCCAAGGCCGCATTGACCGCTTTTTCTTCTTCATCAGATCGCAGGTAATCTTCGAAGTGTTTGCGATGTTCTTTATAACTCTCCAACCCATCTTTGATTTCATCGATGATGGAATCGGCATTGAAGTTTGTCTTTTGAGAGGCTTGTCCTGGTGTGCTGGCTGCTGCCGCTTTTCCAGTAGATTTTTTCTGGTCTGTTGAAGTTACTTTTCCGGCAGTCTTTTTGGACTGATCCGGTAAGGGTCTGGCCTTTTTCTCTGGTATTACTTCGTTGACATTGATGGGGGGCTTATCAACAGAATCAAGGAATATCAAGTCCCCGCTGATATACTTTTTGAGCAATATCCTGTCCGTGCTATATACGGCAGCGCTACTGATCCTTTCTTTTGTCTTGGGGTCTTTGATGATCTTACTGCCTTTGGCAAGTAATAGATGAGCGCTCTGGAAATAGGGGTATTGTCTAGTGACGTTTTCCAGACCTGAGAGCTCTTCTGAAGTAATGGCACCCGGTTCACGTAAAAGTTCAATAAACTTCTGCTTATTCACTGTATGTTAGGAGATTGAATGTAGTTAAACAACTAAAGATAATCGAAAATTACCAATTTGCCACAGAACTATTGAAAATATCAACGATAATTTGCTCGAAGATCTCCTCTACCAGTTCTTCCTCTACCTGGCTCAAATCTGTAGTTGCCTGGTCAAAGTCTCTGAAGTTGCTGAATCGCTTATCAAAGTCATAAGTATCGTCAATGGTATTGACATAGGTCGCGTTGATAGTGACGGTAATCCTGGATTGATTGGCGAGGTTTTGGCCATTACTATTGGCTGCTGCCGCCACAGGAGTGAGGGTGTAGTTCTCGATGTAGCCTTCCAGCTGGATATCTCCTTCCTGATCTACCAGGATCAAACCGGTATTTTGCTGGAAGTAGTCTTTGATGGATTCTGTAAAGGTAACACTCATGTTGGAAGGGCCCAGCAATGCGTTGTTGTAGAAGGTCTGGATAGACATGGTTTTTACATCGGATGACAGGGTAGATCCTGTAAATCCGTAAATACCACAACCTTCACAAAAAACAAGACTCAACAGCAGGGCTGCCAGGCTAATCTTCAATTTCATACTGTTTGATTTTTCTGTACAATGTACGCTCAGAGATTCCCAAATCCCTTGCGGCATACTTTCGCTTATTTTTATTTTTCTGTAACGCTTTGATGATCAGTTCTTTCTCTTTCTTTTCAATTGACAAAGACTCTTCATCCGCGGCTTCGTGACTAATGTCCTGAATATTGTCGTCGTACTCGGTATCGACGGGTGCGGGCGCCGCTTCCAGCAAATAGGGCTCAGGCTCAATCTGATAAGTAGTGGATACTTCGTCCACTCTGTCCCTTTCTTCTACTTCTCCAAAGAGGTTGCTGTGTTGGGCAAGTATCTCCTTTCCGGAAGAGTCCTCCTTCAGGATCTGATGGATGAGGGTTTTCATCTCACTAAAATCCCGCTTCAGATCGAATAGTACTTTGTACAATAAGTCTCTGTCTGTGTAAGTTTCGCCACTACCACCTTCTCCACTATTAACTACGGCAGGGAGTGAATTATTTTGCTTAGGTAGGTATTTACTCAATGTTTCTCTGCTAATCTGCCGGTTTAGTTCCAATACCGAGATCTGTTCACTGAGGTTTTTCAGTTGTCTGATGTTACCGGGAAAGCGATAACTTAACAACAGTGTTTTCGCATCGGGAGTCAGCTGAACGGGTTTTACCTTATATCTTTCTGAGAAATCAGAAGCAAACTTCCGGAACAGCAGGCTGATGTCTTCTCCTCTTTCCCGCAGGGCTGGTACGGAGATGGGTACTGTATTCAGTCGGTAGTAGAGGTCTTCGCGAAACTTATTGTTTTCTACTGCAGAAATCAAATTGACGTTGGTGGCGGCGATCACACGTACATTGGTCTTCAAAACTTTGGAAGAACCTACCTTGATGAATTCCCCGTTTTCCAATACACGCAGCAGGCGGGCTTGCGTACTGAGCGGCATCTCCCCAATCTCATCCAGGAAAATGGTGCCGCCATCCGTTACCTCAAAATAACCTTTCCGGCTTTCCTGTGCGCCTGTGAAGGCACCTTTTTCATGGCCAAACAGCTCTGAGTCTATGGTTCCTTCCGGTATGGCACCACAGTTGATCGCGATGAACTGCCCGTGCTTGCGGTGGGAGAGGGAATGAATAATTTTGGAAAAAGACTCCTTTCCACTTCCACTCTCACCGGTAATCAGTACAGACATGTCTGTTGGAGCCACCTGAACGGCCACCTGAATGGCGTGGTTGAGCTTGGGAGAATTACCGATAATCCCAAATCGCTGTTTGATCGCTTGAATCTCAGGATCTCCCATCACGCTTCTACCACCTTCCCAAATAATGTGGCGGCACTGCAATCAGTGATTTCAACATTGACATACTGTCCTTTTTCCAGCTGGCCTCTGTCAAAAATGACCACTTTGTTGGCCGTGTTTCTTCCCTGAAGCTGCTCATCAGACCTTTTGGAAGTTCCTTCAATCAACACCTGTTGTACCTGTCCGATGTCTCTCTGGTTTCTGCCCAACGAGATTTCCTGTTGTTTGGCGATGATTTCCTGAAGTCTTCTCTTCTTGGTTTCCAGTGGGATATCGTCTTCATATTTCTTTGCAGCGAGTGTTCCTGGTCGCTCTGAATAGTAGAACATGTAGGAAAAATCGTATTTCACATAGTCCATCAGGGTGATGGTTTCTTTGTGCTCTTCCTCAGTCTCTGTGCAGAAACCGGCAATCATATCGGAAGAGATGCCACAATCTTCGCCCAGAATGCGCCTGATGGCATCCACTCTGTTCATGTACCACTCACGGGAATAAGTTCTGTTCATCAAATCCAGTACCCTGCTGTTACCGCTTTGGGCAGGCAGGTGGATGTATTTACAGATATTGTCATATTGCTTCATGGTATGCAATACTTCATCTGTGATGTCTTTGGGATGAGAAGTAGAGAACCTGATCCTCAGCTCAGGGCTTACCCTGGCCACCATTTCCAATAGGTTGGCAAAATTGATTACTTCAGAGATATCATCTTCACTCTTTTTGAGTGTTGAGTTGAGCTTTGCCTTGTTGTTGATCTCAGGTGACCACTTGTAGGAGTCTACATTTTGTCCCAGTAGTGTCACTTCGCGATAGCCATTTTTAAAAAGACCTATGGCCTCTTGCACAATCGAATGCGGGTCCCGGCTTCTTTCCCTTCCTCTGGTAAACGGGACGACACAGAAGGAGCACATGTTGTCACACCCACGCATGATGGAGATAAAAGCGGTCACCCCGTTGGAGTTGAGTCTCACCGGACTGATGTCTGCATAAGTCTCTTCTCTTGAAAGGAACGTGTTAACACCCTTAGAACCATATTCGGCCTCCTGAACCAGTTTTGGCAGGTCACGGTAAGCATCTGGTCCTACAACTACGTCTACAATTTTTTCTTCTTCCAGCAGCTTGGACTTCAAACGTTCGGCCATACAACCCAGCACACCGATGGTGATCTCCGGTTTTTCCTTTTTGACCTTGTTAAACTGCTTGAGTCGCTTGCGTACTGTTTGCTCTGCTTTGTCACGAATAGAGCAGGTATTGAGAAAGATGACATCTGCCGTTTCAAAATTGGCTGTGGTATCAAAACCATTTTCAGCCATGATGGAGCTAACGATCTCACTGTCTGAGAAATTCATCTGACAGCCGTAGCTCTCTATGTATAGTTTTTTAGCTTCTTTCTTATCTCCTTCTTTGGAAATCTTAACGACTTCGCAGTTTTCCGTCTCCGCTGATATAATATCTATGTCCTTTATTAAATCCATTTCGCTAAATTTTCAGCGCAAAGATAGCAAAAAGGCAAAATGGAATGACATTTTGTCAGTAATTACTTCTGAGGTAAAAAGTAGCAATTATGGCATTGATTAAATCATTAAATGGAATAAGCCCAAAATATGGCGAATCTTGTTGGTTTGCAGAGAATTCTGTGGTCGTGGGAGACGTGGTGATGGGAGCGGAGTGTACCGCCTGGTACTATGCCGTCATCCGAGGCGATGTCAACAGCATCAGGATGGGGGACCGGGTCAATGTGCAGGACCATGCGATGATTCATTGCACATATAAGACTGCCGCTACTGAGATCGGCAATGATGTATCCATTGGCCATCGTGCCATTGTACACGGTTGTACTTTACAGGACCGCTGCCTCATAGGGATGGGTGCCATTGTGATGGATCATGCAGTAGTAGAAGAGGGGAGTATTGTGGCTGCAGGTGCCGTGGTGGTGGAGAACATGGTGGTGGAAGGTGGCTATATTTATGCTGGTGTGCCTGCCCGTAAGATCAAACCCATCGGAGACCGCGCCGATATGATTAGCCGGATTGCCGGAAACTATGTCAAATACGCGAGTTGGTATCAGGAG
>ERZ1740068.611-NODE-611-length-15481-cov-26.866394_pt1 | contig 15481 bp, 10 predicted proteins | sample MGYA00581735_ERZ1740068 | MGnify/ENA primary metagenome ERZ1740068 (study PRJEB43018, sample SAMN04849740) | marine metagenome | isolation source: floating plastic debris | place: Pacific Ocean | collected 2008-08-30 | study: EMG produced TPA metagenomics... | reverse complement strand
GATCGCCCAGTTCCTCTCGCATCTCTAACGATTGGCGATAGAGGCGCTCGGCTGCGTCCCAGTTCCCTCGATTTCGCTCGATATCACCCAACTGCCCCCAGCCGCGAGCCATGTCAGCACGGTCTTCCAATTCTGTTGAAACTTCAAGGTATTGACGAATAAACCGTTCTGCTTCGTCCCAGTTGCCCAAATCTCTCTGCACCGGCCCTAACCAACCCAGGCTAAAAGCTTCATGAAACTTTTCGGACTGACGCTGACTGATTTCCAGCGCCTCAGCGAAACAGTCTCGCGCCGCTCTCAGCTCGCCCTGATAGTAGTGAGTCACTCCCATCTGCTCTAGGAGATCTCTCCGCTCCGTTGGGTCGAGCAGCACACGCTTAGCAAACGCATGGTTCGGATACTCCTCCGAAAACGCCAAAAACAGCGCATCTAGCCGACCCAGCGTATCCGCCCATTCCACCACTCGCCCACAAACGACTCGCATCCCCCGCTGCGGCTCCGCAATATTCGCCAGCGACTCGCCCGCCGCCTCCTGCACGAACGCCTGTAGCGACGCGTACTCCCCAAAGGTCTGCGCCAGCGCCCGACAAAATTCCCCCTTGGTCGTTTCGTTCCAGGTCGGCCTTGCCAGCAGCCGCTGCAACAGATCTGCCCGCGTTTCGCGCTCCGCCTTCGTTTCGTTCTGCGTATAGCCTTTTAGCTCCTCCAGCTCCGATCGCACCTGCCCGACGCGATCCTTCGGCGACACGAAGATAAACAGCCCCGACTGCCACGCCCAAAAGTCCGGCGTGAACCTCGCCAGCCGCTCCATCGACCCGCGTGGCAAAATCAAAATCAACGGATGCGGCACGCTCTCAGAGAACGCATCGCGCACGAAATTTAGATCTTTTAGCAACGGCTGCAAGCCGCCCTGAATCTTAATGCTGCGCTCCAAGCCGCCCACCACCAACACCATCCGCTTGGCCGGGTCGCGATCGAAGCCCGCCACCGCCTCCACCAGCGCATCGCGCAAAAAGCGCAGACCTGGATCGCCCAGCCACAGACCGAGCAACTGCGCGTCATCACACCCCGGCGCGTCGCGCAGCAGCGTCCACAGCGCCTCCGCGTCCTGCTGAAACTCCACCTCCGCCAGCCCTAGCGTAAAGCCCTCTGCAAAATCGATAAACGTTTGCAGCTCCGCCAGCGGCTCTTGGTTGAGTCGCGCGAACTTTTCTACTTCATCGGGATCGGGCTCAGCCTTCCACAATCTTCCGGGCTTCGTCGCGGGCATCATCTAAAAGCTCCTGAAACGCGGGGCTCGCCATCACCGCCGGGTTGGGGTAGTTCCAGCGATCTTCGCCGTTGTATTCCAGCACCGACGTATTAAACAGCATAAGCTGCCCGATTTCGTCGCGGCCGACATCCTTATCTCGGCAGACCTCTACCAGGCGTTCGTAGTGACCTTCGCGCACCGCCCGCTCGAACATAAACTGCTGCTGCTTAAAGGCATACAGCACCTCGTCCGCCCCGACCTTTTCAACTCGCCGCGTCCCGGCTGTTTGACAGGCCAGCCGCGCCATCTGCATCATTTGCCGAACGTGACCGCCGCTGTAGCGCGCCAGCTCCAGGATGCGCTCGCGATCGTCGAAGACCGCCTCGATATCGATGCGCGACTCGAGTAGCTTTGCCAGCTTTGCAACAGCGTCGTCGTTATATTTCAAATCCAGGCTGTCACGATCGAGCGCGTATACATTCGGCATCGACATCAGATTCGGATACTCGAACGTATTCCCCAGCCCCTTGGGGGAACACAGCACCGAAATCGGCACGGTAAAGACCATCGTGCAGTGCAGCTCTCGCAACTGCTGGGCATAGTCGAAAAACAGGTGGTCGCCAACGTTAGGCGGCACGCGATCGAGATTATCGAAAATCAACAAAAAGCCCTTAAATTCCGGCTTTAGCGCCCGCAGCTTCTCAAAGGCGTCGTCGAGCAGCAAATTGGTATCTCCCTTCAGCCGCGAAATCTCCCGCTGGAGCTTGTGGCGGATCGTTTTCTTCTGCTTTTCACTGCCCTTAATCTGCGCCTGAAGCTTGACCAAAAGCTTCGCCAAAAACGACGCACCACCGCCCAAGCTGGCCTCGGCCTGGACGCTAACGGAGTTTTCGACCGTCTCTTCACTCTCTTCTGTAACTTCCTTAAACCAATTCTCAAAGTTACGAAGCAAACTAGCCTCGAACGTCAGCCCGAGCTGCCGCATCCGAAACTCGATTTGCTTGATAACGACCAGATAGATATCGGTGTACTGAACGTCATTGATATCCGTCTCCTCGTTGACCTCCAGGTAAATCACCTCGAAGGTCTCCTGCCAGCGGCTTTGCAGGCGTTTAAGCTCGGTGCTTTTTCCAGACCCCCGGTGGCCGGTAAATAAAATCGTCTCGAACTGCCCCGCCTCGAGGAAATCGAGCTGCGTACTCACGCCCTCGGCAGCTTCACCCTTGCGGAGCTTGTCGAGCGAGACATAGTAGCGATTGAAGTCCTCCCCTTCCAAGGGAACCACATTGCAGATTCGGTATGCCTCTTTAATTGTCGTTGCGCGGTTGGGAGACAGCGAGGTCATAGCAGTTCTCAGACCTATCTAACGATGCCAGCATACTCATGCATAGAAGAATACCGCGCCCCAACAGTTGAGAACCGCGAACCTAACCCTGACTTTCCTTCCGGCGCTGCTCTTCCTCACGCGCCTCACGCCAACCCTGACGCAACCGCGCAAAATTCGTCTTGAACTCCTCAATCCCCAGCGGCGAACCTTCATCGCCCACATCCCAAGACGCCGACAGCGCCCCATACGTCAAACCGACCACCCCGAGACCGAAGCAGCCCATACTCACCAGCAGCACCGCCACACTCGGCAGCGGGAACCAGTCCTTCGTAATCGTGAAATAACTGCCGATCAGCACCAGGATTCCCAGGATGCTCGGCGTACCGCTAAACGCGCCCATCCGCGCCAACATGCGACGGTTCACTTCATCTGGGATTTTGTCGCGCTGCTGCTTACCGCCCGACGGCACGGCAGACGGACGCTTGCGCGCCGGTTTCATATCGATACTCTTCGCCGTCAGGCGCTTGCGCGACGGCCCCGACTTGTCAGCCTTGTCAGACTTCGCAGACGACTTCTTCGGTTCGGCGCTCTCTTTCGCAGCCTTTGCCGCCTTGCGCTTACTGGACTTTTTGTTCGGCTCGAAAGGCAGTGAAGCGCGAGGGGAGTCAGGCATGGCGCGGAGAAAAGTGCATGGAACGAGAGCGTACAAACTTCACGGACAACGGTTCGGAAACTAGCCGCGAATACCCAGCTTGGTGATGATTTCGCGGTACTTGGCTTCGTCTTTATTGCGGATGTAGCCCAGCAGGTTTTTGCGGTGACCGAGCATCTTCATCAGACCGCGCTGCGAGGCATAGTCTTTCTTGTTGGCTTGCAGGTGCAGGCTCAAGCGCGAGATGCGATCGGACAACATGGCGACTTGCACTTCCGCAGACCCGGTGTCGGTTTCGTGGGTCTGGTATTCAGTGATGATTTCTTGCTTGCGCTCTTGGGTGAGGCTCATATCGTCTCGACTGTGGGAAAAAACTCAGCGGTCTATGAATATATCACAGCGCTATTGGCGTACCGACACTTGGCGATCGCCACATGACTGCTCGGCGCGCTCGAACGTTCTCGAGCTTAGCGCTTGCCCTGCTTGGTCTGCTTTCCGGGCATGGCCAGCTCGCGACGCTCGTTTTCCTGACGACGCCGATCGCGCCAGCCGGAAACGGTCAGGTAGGCGACGCCGATCGTGGCCAGCGCCAGCAACATAAAGGCCGTGGCCGATAGGAGCTTAAAAACGAGAGTCTGATCTTCCATAAGCGGGCGCGTGGCTAGATTGCGTTTGTTAAAAGGATTTCGATAAACAATAGTCTAGTGAGATTTTGGGCGGGGTGTCGGCTCATCGCTGTCGTTTTCCCCTGCTCGTCACAGCCCGCCAGCGCCTGCCAACCCGCGATCCCCTCGAAAATAACTGCCATGACTGCACCCGCTCCCGACCGCTTTCAAACCACGATCGGTATCGACCTCGGCGGCACGTCGATCGGGCTGGGCTGCTTCGATCGCGACGGCCACTGCACCGCTTCAGCATCCGTTCCGACGCCCCAGCCCGCCACGCCCGAGGCGGTCACGGGGGCGATCGCGGCGGCGATTGAAGATATCGACCCCGACCGACAGTGCGGCGCGATCGGGGTCGGGACGCCGGGGCCAGTAGATGCCACGGAGCGGGTGGCGCTGGTGGCGATTAATCTGGCGGGCTGGCAGGACGTGCCGCTAGCGGCAAATATCGAGGCGCGCTGCGGCCGCCCCGTGGTGCTGGGCAACGACGCCAACTGCGCGGGGCTGGGCGAGGCGTGGCTGGGGGCGGCGCGCTGGGCAAAGAATTCGATCGTGCTGACGCTAGGCACGGGCGTCGGCGGCGCGATCGTCCTGGGCGGGCAGTTGTTCTCGGGGCATCGCGGCGCGGCGGGAGAGCTGGGCTTGATTTCGATCGATCCCGACGGCCCCGAGTGCAACAGCGGCAATCGGGGCTCGTTGGAGCAGTTTTGCTCGGTGCAGGCGATCCGGCGCGACTGCGGTTGTGAGCCCCTGGAGCTGGCCGAACGTGCCGAGGCAGGCGATGCGGAGGCGATCGCCTACTGGGAACGCTACGGGCGTTATCTGGGCATCGGCATCGCGAACCTGCTCTATGTATTGACACCGGAGATCGTCGTGCTGGGCGGTGGCATTAGTGCGGGGATCGACCTATTTCTGCCGAGCGCGATGGCGGAAATCGACGCGCGGGTGCTGCCGACTTCGCGGGTGGGACTGACGGTGCGGTGCGCCGAGCTGGGGAATCGCGCTGGAGCGATCGGCGCGGCGCGGCTGGCGTGGCAGCGGTTTGGGGCAGTGGAGTAATGCGGGTGCAGCCCGATCGAGTCTGCGTCGATCGGCAAGCTTTGGGAAAAAACGCAACTATCGTCTGCGGATCGCGTCACATACACTTGGAAGCAGTAAGGGAGGTTTAAGGATTTCCACGTAATGTTGCACCGCCGCCCGCACCAAGCCCAAGTCTGGCCGTCACTCGGCTGGCGACTCGCGAAAGGCCGAGATTCTCGTGGGGCGATCGCGGCGGCGGTGGCGAGCGCGTTGTGCGTTCCGTCGGGCGCTCTCGCTCAGATCGTCCCCGCCGACGATGGAACCGGCACGATCGTCGGGCCAGAGACGGGCGCGAATCTCACGACGATTACGGGCGGGCAGGTGTCCGGCGGAAACCTGTTCCACAGTTTTGAAGAATTTGGCGTTGCGGCGGGCGAGGCGGCAGTCTTTGCGACGACGCCCGCGATCGAGAACGTTCTGGGACGCGCGATCGGCGGCAGTCCTTCATTTATCGACGGCACGATCGGCGTTATTGGCAGTCAGGCCGACTTATATCTCATCAACCCCGCCGGAGTCGTCTTTGGCAGCAGCGCCAGCCTCAACGTTCCCGGCGACTTCACCGTCACTAGCGCCGACGCGATCGGTTTTGGTGATGCGTGGTGGAGCGCCACGAGCGGTGTCGCTAACTGGAACGCGCTGACGGGTGACCCGAGCGGCTTTGCGTTCCGACCGATCGAACCGGGAACGATCGTCAACGCGGGCTCGCTGGCGGTAAGCCCCGGCCATAGCTTCAGCGCGATCGGCGGCACGATCGCCAGTACCGGAACGATCGCCGCGCCCGCCGGAACCGTTACCGCCCTGGCCGTCCCCGGCGAAAGCCTGGTTCGCCTGAGCATTCCAGGCAACGTTCTCAGTCTCGATGTCGCGCCGATCGTCTCACCCGCCACGGATCTGCCCCTGGCGGCATCGCTGCCCGAGCTACTGACCGGCAATGTGTCTCTCCAGCAAGCCAGTCAGCTTTCGGTAAATGCAGATGGGTCGGTGTCGCTATCGAGCACGCCGGAGGTGGGTATCGCGATCGAGCCCGGTACGGTGCTGCTGTCGGGCGCAATCGACGTGGCAAACGAGATCTCGCCCGATCTGGGCACGGCGCAACAGGCGACAATCCTCGGGGACAGCATTGCCGTGATGGACGCGACGATCGACGCTTCCGGCGTTGCAGGCGGCGGCACGGTGCTGGTCGGCGGCGAGTTTCAGGGCAATGGTGTGCTGCCCAATGCCGACGTGCTGTACGTCAACTCTGGGTCGCAGGTGCTGTCCGACGCGATCGGCAGCGGCGACGGCGGCACGGCAATCCTCTGGGCAGATGGCGTCACGATCGCCAACGGCACGATCTCAGCGCGCGGCGAAAACGGCGGCTTCGTGGAAGTCTCGGGCAAGCAGACGCTGAGTTTCGACGGCGCGGTGGACGTGCGCGGCACAACGGGAGCAGACGGCACGGTGCTGTTCGACCCAGACGATCTGAGCGTCGGCGGCGGTGGCGATCCGGGCGGTGGCGATCCGGGTGGTGGTAGTTACGTCGGCGATCCGGGCGGCGGCGATCCGGGCGGCGGCGATCCGGGATACGGTGGAGATCCAGGTGGTAGTTACGATTCGGGAGACGGTGGCGACTCCAGTGCTAGTTACGGTGGCGATCCCGGATACGGCGGTGGCAACTCCGAGTCTGGTGGATATGGAGATCCCGGATACGGCGGTAGCGACCCCGGTGCTGGTGGATACGGCGATCCGGGATACGGCGGAAGTCCAGGTAGCGGCGGTGACGGTAGCGATACGAGTGGTGGTATACCGTCTGGCGGCGGCGCTGGATATGGCGATCCGGGGAGCGTTCCGCCTTCTGGGGATGGCGGCGATGGCAATCTGGGCGACGGCGATCCGGGCGGGGCTCCGCCGTCGGGTGAGGGCTATGGCAACAGCACCCCGATCGCGTCGGATTTTCTACCGGATGGATACGGTGGCAACACGAACCCACTGGAGAGCGAACCCGGAGTTCCCAACGATCCTGGTTTATCGGCTTACGGCAACGACCCGATCGCGTCGAACTTGCCCCCCGGAGGCGATAGCAGCGACCCAAATCTTCCAGGCGGTTACGGCGTTCCAGGTGTCCCGACTATCCCACCAGGTGGATACGGCGGCGACCCCAGCCAGACGGGAGGTTACGGCGATGGCGGCGGCGGCGACCCGAATCTGACGGGTGGCTACAGTCCTGGCGATCCGGACGACCCAAACTTGTCGCCGGGTGGATACGGTGGCGACCCAAGCCTGCCGGGGGGGGAAGGCGGCAACAGTGGGCCGATCGCCTTTGATTTCGACGATCCGACCGTACCGTTCGGCGATCGCGTTAGCGGCCTCGACACCACCGACCCCGACGCGATCGCGCAGCTCGAAAACAGCATCCGCGACCTGCCGCTCGAAGAGCGCCGCGACGCCCAGCAGCAGCTCGACGATCGCGTGGACGCACTGGAAGCGGAAGCGCAAACTGACCCGAATGCGGCAGTGGCGCGCTTTATTCGCAATCAGGATTCGGGCAACCAGCTCGAAATCGACAGCAGCCTCTCGGAAATCACCAACGAGCAGCTCGATCGCGTCTCGGGCAACGTCGTTTTCCTAGCCGAAGACAGCCTGACGGTCGATCGCCCGGTGGTACGCAGCGGCGCGATCGCGTTTGAAGCCGGGGAGTCGCTGACGGTGAACGCTCCCGTGGTGGCGTCGGGCCCTGCGGCGGATATCTTCCTCAGCGCCGGGGACGATATCGCCATCAACGCCAACATCACCAGCACGGGCAGCGGCGATATCACGATAATCGCCGACGATGCAGGCATCCCGGCGGACTCCGGGCGACGCAACTTCTCACCCACGGGCGTTTCGATTACCCAAGCGCCGGGGACGGTGATTAACGCCGGGAGCGGTGATGTCTCGATCGTGCTGGAAGGCAGCGCGGTCAACAGCATCACGCTGGGCAATGTCACCACCAGCGGCGCGATCTCGGTGAGTGCGAGCGGCGGCAACATCCGGCGGCTCGATAACACCAGCGTGATTCGCGCCAACACTGGCAGCTTTACCACCAGTGGCATTGGACAAATTGGGGAACCGAACAACCCGCTGACGGTCGATATCGCCCAGCTCACCAGCCAAGTCGCGCCCGACCTGCTGTTTATCAACGATCTCAACCGCAGCTCCCTCGCAGACAATGCGGGCCAATTTTCCCGCGACCTGCCTGACACCGAAGCCGACACCGACACCGACAGCGGCTCGGAGTTCGAGCTAGACGAAGGGTTTGACGATGAGTTCGATAGCGGTGACGACACTGCCGATGGCGACTCGGAGAGAGACGACAGCGATGGCGAAGACGGGGATTTCGACGAATTTAACGACCTCGATCCGATTCCCGACGGCGTGTTTGCCGACCTCGACTTAGAAGTTGCCGCCCTCGAGCAAGATCGCCTCCAGGAGTTCGGTCGCTTCCTGGGCCGCAACCTATCGGACACCACGATGTCGGCGGCAAGCGCCCGCGAAGCCCTCCAGGCCGTCGCCGAGCAAACTGGCAACCAGTCGGCGGCGATCTACGTGACGCTGCTGCCCGATCGTCTCGACTTGCTGGTGTTCTCCAGCAACGACGAGCCGATTCGCCAGAGCGTAGAGGTCGGGCGCGATGAAGTCATCGAGGCGGTGGCGGATTTGCGCTACGCGATCTCGAATCCGCGCGCGCGCCTGCGCGGCAGTCAGCGACACCTGGAAATCGGCCAGCAGTTCCACGACTGGCTGATCGCTCCGATCGCCGACGAACTCGCCGCCAACGAGATCGACACGCTGGTGTTCTCGATGCCCGCTGGTTTGCGCGGCCTGCCGGTGGCGGCGCTCTACAACGGCGATCGCTTCCTGGTCGAGGACTACAGCCTGGGCCTGATTCCGTCGCTGGCGCTGGTGGATATGCGCTACCGCCCGCTGGCCGATACGGAGGTGCTGGCAATGGGCGCGAGCGAATTTTCGTCCCTGGCTTCGCTGCCCGCCGTGCCGCTGGAGCTGGAGACGATCGCCAACTCGCTTTGGGACGGAACGACGCTGCTGAACGAGTCGTTCACGCGCGAGAATATCGTGCGATCGCGCGCGCGCAATCCCTACCCGATCTTGCACCTGGCGACCCACGGCGAGTTCGGTAGCGGCGAGAACGGCTCGTTTATCCAGCTCTGGGACGAGCAGCTCAAGCTCGACGAGATTCGCGAGCTGGGCTGGAACGATCCGCCGGTGGAGCTGCTGGTGTTGAGCGCCTGCCGGACGGCAGTGGGCGATGCGGAAGCCGAGCTGGGCTTTGCGGGATTCGCAGTGGCGGCAGGCGTCAAGTCTGCGCTGGCAAGCCTCTGGTACGTCAGCGATGTGGGAACGATGACGCTGATGGCGCAGTTCTACCACCATCTTTCGGAGGCGGACATCAAGGCCGAGGCGCTGCGGGAAGCGCAGATGGCGCTGATTCGCAACGACTACGAGCTGTTGGAGACGGGCGAGATTTATTTCCCGAGCCTCGATCGCAGTTTCCCGCTTCCGGAAGGCGCGCGCGCCAGCGAAATCCGCAACCTCAGCCACCCGTACTACTGGTCGGCGTTCACGATGATCGGTAGTCCCTGGTAAGCCAACACGTGAGAAGTCCGATTTCCGAACGAAGCAAGACTGTTTTGCTCTCGGAGTCAGGTGAGAAATCGGACTTCTGGCTCGATCGCCGATCGCGTCAGCCATTCCCATATACGAGCAGTCGAGCGTCGTCGCTGACTCGATTCGCTAGCGCCGCCGCTCGAGGCGCACCATAAAAAAGCCGTCCATGCCCGATCGGTGCGGCCAGAGCTTCAGGCGATCGCCCGTATTGTCGCTAAGGAAGGCGCGGGCGGGGTTGCCCTCGGGCGGTGCGACCGTCGTCCAGTCGGGGTGGCGATCGAGAAATGCCCGCACGACGCTCTCGTTCTCCGGCTCGTGGATCGAGCAGGTGGCGTAGACCAGCACACCCTCGGGCTTGAGCCAAGTTGCCGCCGCGTCCAGCAGCTCGCCCTGGAGCGTCGCGAGTTCCTTTGCATTGGCCTCGGTCTGTCGCCAGCGCAAGTCCGCGCGCCGGTGCAGCGTTCCGAGCCCCGAGCAGGGCGCATCGACCAGAACCCGATCGCACTTCCCGACGAACTGCGGCTGCTCCCGACTGTCTCCACCGAGGGCGTTAATCGAGTCGAGCTTGAGGCGCGCGGCGTTGCTGGCAACTTTCTTGAGGCGCGACGCCGTGCGATCGCAGGCCCAGATCGCGCCGCGATCGTCCATCAGCTCGGCAGCGTGGGTCGTCTTGCCGCCCGGAGCCGCACAGGCATCAACGACGAACTCACCCGGCTGCGGATCGAGCAGATAGGTCACGAGCTGAGCGCTGCCGTCCTGCACCGTCCACAGCCCTTCGCCGTAGCTGGGCAGCTTGACGATTTGCCCCGCGCCCGAGAGGAGCCGAATCCCGTCCGGCAGCCCGGCGATCGGCTCGGCGTCGATGCCGCCCTCGGCAAACTGAGCCAGAATGTCCTCGCGAGTCGTGCGGCGGCGGTTGACGCGCAGGTGGATCTGCGGCGCGCGATCGAAGGTTTGGCAAAGCTGCTCGGCCTCGTCCCAGCCCAGTTGCTCGACCCAGTGGCGCACGATCCAGTCGGGAAAGCTGGCACGGGTTGCGAGGTGGGCGATCGGGTCGGTGATGTCCTCGAAGCAGGGCGCGGCGTCGCCGTAGGTGCGAACATACTGACGCAGGACGCCGTTGACGAAGCCGGACAGGCCGGACAGGCGGTTGGTTTTCGCCAGCTCGACGCTGGTATCGACAGCGGCAGAGGCGGGAATGCGATCGCTGTAGGCGAGCTGATAGAAGCCCAGATGTAGCAGAGCGCGCAGGTCGGGGGGCTGCCGAGCTGCGGGTTTGGTTGCCAGTCGGTCGATCGTCGCGTCGAGGCTGCGCTGTCGGCGGACGCAGCCGTAGACGAGTTCGGTGGCGAGGGCGCGATCGCGATCGTCCAGCTTGCTTTTCGCCAGGTGGCGATCGAGCGCCACGTCGGCGTAGGCGTCTTTTTTCAGGATTTCGCGTAGGGCGTCGAAGGCGAGTTGGCGCGGGTCGCTAACGGGCGGTTTGGTTGATTTCTGGCTGGCTGATTTCTGGCGGGTTAATTTCTGGCGGGTTAATTTCTGGCCCGACGGCTTTTTAGATCTCTTGGGCGACGATCCCGACATGGCAACAGCAACCGCAGAGGCCGCGAAACGAAGGCGATAAGCTTACCACTATCGGCAAACGCGATCCGCGCGGTAATTAAGGAAGGCTGGGGCGATGACGAGCGAGGAAGAATTCGGGACGGCGATCGAGGCGACACTGGCGCGCGGTCATCGCGTGGCGTCGGGACTGGGGGGCGATCGGCGTTTTCCCGACGGGACGCTGGCGCTCCAGTTTCCCCATTTCGCACCGCACTTCGCGAATCGCGGTGTCGATCTCTCGGGGTTCTATCGCGGCACGCTGAACCTGTCGATTTCGCCCTGGCGCTACACGGTGCGATCGCCGAAGGTCACGGTGCGCGATCTGCGCTGGTCGTCGGTGTCGCCGCCGGAAGACTTCTCGTTTTTCGACTGTCGCCTGACCGTCAAAAAGCATCGCGATCGCGTCGAACCTCAAACTGTCGCGGGGCTGATTTACTACCCCCATCCCGAAACGAAGCCCGAACATTTCCAGGCCGATGACATACTCGAAGTCCTCGCACCCCGAATTGACGGGCTGGACTACGGCGATCGGGTCGAGCTGGCCGTCCGCGATCGGCAAATGACCTTCGCAAAGCTCGACAGGCGACGCTGAGCGACCCTTAAATCGAAAAAACGGAGGGAGGGAGATTCGAACTCCCGGAAGCTTTCGCCTCATCCGATTTCAAGTCGGACGCAATCGACCACTCTGCCATCCCTCCAGGCGATCGCCATTCTAACCCACCGGCTTCGGGTCGCGCTTCGGTGCGAGATCAGCGCGCTTGCGCCCAGTACGATCGCATGTCGCGCGCCACCCGCCCAGATAGCAGCACGCAGCCCAGCGCGTTCGGGAACGCCATCGCGAAAAACATCATGTCGCTGAAGTCCACAACCGTCTGCAAGTCATCGCCGAAGCAGCCCAACAGCGTCACGATCAAGAACAGCACGCGATAGAGCTGGAGGTAGCGCGCCCCGCTCAGATACGACCAGCACTGCTCGCCGTAGTAGCTCCAGGCCAGCGCCGTTGAAAAAGCAAACAGGACGGTCGCGATCGCCAGCACCCCAGGAAACCAATCGACATGCTGACCGAACGCCGCAAGCGTAATCTCCACGCCCTCGAGTCCTAGCTCGTGCGACCCCGTCACCAAAATCACGAACGCCGTCAGGTTGCAGATAACGACGGTGTCGATCGCCGGTTCGAGCAGCGCCACAAAGCCCTCCTGCACCGGATGGCTCGTCCTCGCCGCCACGTGCGCCATCGCCGAGGAGCCCATCCCCGCTTCGTTGGAAAACGCCGCGCGCCGCAGCCCTTGCACCAGCACGCCGATCGCTCCACCCGAGATCGCCGCCGCCGGAGACACCACCCCCTGGGCGATCGCGCCGATCGCCGCCGGAATATCGCTCAGATGCTGCGACAGCACCCACAGCGTCGCCGCCAAATACAGCCCCGCCATCAGCGGCACGAGCTTCGAGGATACCGCCGCGATGCGCCGGATGCCGCCCAAAATCGTCAAAGCCAGCGCCCCCACCAGCAGCGGCGCGAATACCCAAATCGGCATCGGCCACAAGTCACGCACCGCCGCATACGCCTGGGTCGTCTGGAACATCGAGCCGCTGCCCAGCGCCGACGCCAAGCACAACAGCGCGAACGCTCCGCTCATCCAGCGCCCCGCGCGCGGCCAGCCCAAGTCAGCCAATCCATCGCGCAGGTAGTACATCGGCCCGCCGAGGATGCGCCCGCTCGGCAGAGCTTTTCGATAAGTTTGCGCCAGGGCACTCTCGACGAACTTGTGGCTCATGCCAAAGAATGCCGCCAGCGTCATCCAAAACACGGCCCCCGGCCCGCCGAGCTGGATCGCAACCGCCACGCCTGCAATATTTCCCAAACCCACCGTCGCCGCTAGCGCCATGGATAGCGCCTGAAACGACGTCACCTCTCCGGGTTTCGACGGCGTCCGGAACGAATCGAACAGCAGGCGCAGCCCGTGGCGCACGCCCCAAATATTGATAAAGCCAAGGCGCAGAGTCAGCAGCAGCGACCCCAGGCTCAGCCAGAGGATAACGAGCGGAACCCGAAAGACCTCCGCAAAAAACAGCGCGTCGAGCCGCGTGACGAGGTCGGTCAACCCCCGATTGAAAATCGAGACGATCGAGTCCGGCGCGATCGCTTCTACTGTCCCAAGGACGACAACCAGACCGAACGTTCCCAATATCCAGCTCCACGAGTGTTTTGCGCGCTCTACTACGGCGATCGGGGGCTTGAAAGAAGGCATATGCTGAACGGCCAGACAGAAGACGAGAGGCGCGCTCGATCGGACGAGACCCTCTCAGTGAGTTCACTTCTGTTTACGCCAGTTGCGATCGCAATCCGGCTCCTTCACCGTTACCCCTTCAGAAAAGATACGCAATTCCCAGACAACTCGGAACGGGACTTTCACGGAGAACGCCGTTTAACGAGGCCCGCAGCATGGCGTCGCGAGCCCCAGAGAGCGCTTGACGCGGCCCGCAATAATCCCTCCTAAATTCGCCCATAACCCAATGCCAACCCAGCTTCCAGCCTTGCGACAACACTCGACTCCAGCCCCGCCGCCCCCACGAGCAAAACACGCGCCACGGGGTAGAATTTGGGCGGAATTGCCGATCGCAGCAGCAGAGCAACCCGCGTCGCGCCGCCCGGACAGCCCGACGATCGCGCGCATCCCCGAGAACTTTGAGGACAGACCCCTGGCTACCACCGTTATCATCATCCGTCACGGACAGAGCACCTACAATCTCGCAGGCCGCATCCAGGGGCAGTGCGACAAATCCGTACTCACCGATCGCGGCATCGCCGACGCGCGCAAAGTCGGCGCAGCGATGACGGGCGTCAACTTCGACGCCATCTATTGCAGCCCGCTCCAGCGCGCCCACCAGACCGCCGGAGAAATCTGCGCCACCCTCGGCACGGGCATCAAACCCCAGCCCCTCGACCTCATTAAAGAGATCGACTTGCCGCAGTGGGAAGAGATGAAGCGTGATGAGGTCATCGAGCAGTATCCCGACGCGTACCGCGCCTGGAAAGACAGCCCGGCAACCTTCGCGATGACCGGGACGGACGGCAGCGAGCGCTTTCCAGTGCTCGACCTGTTCGATCGCGCCAAACAGTTCTGGGCGCAGACCCTGCCAAAGCACCACGGCAAGACGATCGCGATCGTCGCCCACAACGGCATCAACCGCTGCCTGCTCGCCACCGCCCTCAAAATCGCCCCCCGCTTCTACCAGTCGATCCAGCAGTCCAACTGCTGCATCAACGTCCTCCAATTCTCCGGCGGCCTGAGCGACACCGTCCAGCTCGAATCGCTCAACCAGCTCGCGCACCTCGACAATCCCATCCCCACCTACCGCAAGCCCCACGCGGGCCCGCGAATCTTCCTGGTGCGCCACGGCGAAACCCAGTGGAACCGAGAGTCGCGCTTCCAAGGCCAAATCGACATCCCGCTCAACGACAACGGCAAAGCCCAAGGCCGCAAAGCCGCCGAGTTCTTGAAAGATGTGACGCTAGATTTCGCCGTCAGCAGCCCCCTATCGCGCCCGAAGGAAACCGCTCAATTCATCCTCGAAAGCCACCCCGGCATCGAGCTGACCTATAAAGGCGAGCTGAAAGAAATCGGCCACGGCCTCTGGGAAGGCAAGCTCGAAGAAGAAATCAAAGCCGAGTACGCCGACCTGCTCGCCGATTGGAAGGTCAAGCCCGAGACCGTTCAGATGCCCGAGGGCGAAAATCTTCAGGACGTGTGGGATCGCGTCAAAGTCGATTGGGACGCGATCGTTGCCGAATACGCTAAGGGCGACACGCCGCGATCGGGCATTGTCGTCGCCCACGACGCAGTGAACAAAGCCATCCTCTGCGGGCTGTTCGACCTTCCGCCGGAGTTCTTCTGGAACTTCAAGCAAGGCAACGGCGCGGTCAGCATCATCGACTACCCCGACGGCGCGGACGGCCTGCCGGTGTTGCAATCGATGAATATCACGAGCCACCTGTCCGGCGGCGTCTTCGACAAAACGGCGGCGGGCGCGCTCTAGAGCGTGTCCTCGATTAGCACCAAAAGCCTTCGATCGCTCGGCGCGAGGGAAGATTTCGCGCAGCGCTCTGCCCTCAGAAAGCGTTTCAAAAGTCTTCTTAAAGCCTCGTGGCGTATAGGATCGCAGCGATTTTGGTCAAAATCGCTGCGATCCTTGCCAGTCAACAGGCTGATTGACTGACAAAAATGAAACCTTGACGTAGCAGGCGTTCCAGCCAGTTG
>ERZ1740068.610-NODE-610-length-15499-cov-8.900868_pt1 | contig 15499 bp, 9 predicted proteins | sample MGYA00581735_ERZ1740068 | MGnify/ENA primary metagenome ERZ1740068 (study PRJEB43018, sample SAMN04849740) | marine metagenome | isolation source: floating plastic debris | place: Pacific Ocean | collected 2008-08-30 | study: EMG produced TPA metagenomics assembly... | reverse complement strand
CCCGCTCGATTACTTGAATACCCGGACTGAACCAAGTTAAGAGCGTCCCGCTCGATTACTCAAATATTCAATAACTCTTCAAAGTAAACCCAAACGTCAGGAACTCATCGCCGCGTTTTTGGTCTGCTACTACAATGCTTTCAAAGGTGCGTAGGTAGTTCACTTTGAAGTTTAGAAACTTCCAGAGCGGGAACTCCAGCCCCAGGTCGGCCTGCCAGCGGTAGTTGTCGCTGTCTTCCAGAGAAGGTTGTACATAACTCTGATGGCTGACGATCACCTTGTTGTCAAATAAGTAGTACTTACCATTGATCCAAAGCGTCGCACGCAAGGTGTTAATTTCGTCATTGCCATCGTAAGCATCCACGTTGAAGTCAGTTTTGTCAAAATTGGTTTGTTCAAACTCGCTGGTAAGTGAGAACTTCAACCAGTTTTTGTCCTTTTTATATACCTGGAAGGTAAAACCTGCACCAAATAGCGAACGAATCTCAATTTCACGTCTGAAGTTGGTGCTCACAAACCCCAGTAGTTGCGGATAGATTTTCTTTTCAGGGTTAAAATATAGAAAGTTAAGACTCAAAAAATCTGCGTCAGCTTTTTCACGACCAAATTCCTGGTAGACATAAGAGTTTTGTGTTTTAGCTACCCACTTTTTCAATGGTTTGTAGGTAATTCCGGATTTTGCTCTCAGTATGATGGTCTCAACATTGCCACTTTGGAAGATACCGGTGAGCGATAAATCGGCCTTGATCTTTAACGAATCACTTTCATCAATCTGCGCAGAAAGAAACAAGGGACACAATAGGAGAATACATAATATCTTTTTCATTGCTATACGGTTGTGTAGTTGCACAATGATTTCAAGCGCGAATATATTTATTTGTTAAGAACCGCCATGGTTTGGTTACATTATTTTACAAGTAAGTGAAGGACGAAATGGTTTTGCTAACGGTCTGTCATCCTTGGGTTTTCTTGTTGCCCGATACGCAACTTACCCTGCATCCATATGAAAAGATCGTTTAGGAATGCAATCGATTGAATACCATCGTTCATCTTTCTAATACCAGCGTTTTCAATGCGTGTTGGTGATTTTTATCTAAAAACTGATGTCTTTGATGGTTGTTTTATGACTATTCGTCTTTTTTATTGAAAGATATTTTGATATTAAAAAAATGTTTACTATGTTCGAAACGACTGTGAAAAAGTAGAGACAATTCTCTTAAACTAACTAAATCTATAACTAATAACGCTAATTCATCATTCAGTATAGAAATACCGAATAGGTAGTATTAGCAATTACAATCTTCTTTGATGTAAGGATTCTTACACCCTTGCAGCAATGAATTATCCATTCTTTGCTGCGATTTTTCAAGCACCCCGGTATTGGTTTGCTTGACTGAGCTATGGTTTACTAATAACCTTTATTTAATCTGTATCTACACAATTTAGGTGCAATAGGAGAGCTATGTGCTTTTCAATGATGGAGTTTATTGAGATATAAAGATTTATTGGCCAATATCGAGTAAGGTGGCTTTTACTCGTTAAACATGATAAGCCAGGTTGTATATTACTTAAATGTTTATTAAGATGAAACTTAATTTCAAATCGCTAAGCAAGAAAGCTGTGAAATCAGCAGATTCAAAACAACTTAACAAACTGAGCGAAGAAGGTCTCAACAAAGTTGTAGGAGGTGTAAGCTTCTCTATTGCAGCAGTAGCATTAGGATGCTGCAAATACAGATATAGCCAAACTTCTGAAGTGATTTCAGATAGCTTAAGCTAAAATCATAAATCAAAATGAGTGATTGGCCGGAATGGTAAGATCGGCTAATGATTCATCTGCCCCTGGTTTTGTGAATAGCCAGGGGCTTTCTAACCCAAAAACAGAATTTCTAAACATATGATTTCTGCTGGTCTGTCTATCGGATCAGGAATGGTACCGTTTTGCGTAATGGGTAGCTGATATTCAGGTGTTTATGGATTTTTTAGTTAAGGGGTTTTCGCAGTTTTTTCATTATTCACCGCCGATATAATAGTTAAAAATTCCGCAACACATGATCAAAATATACAGATCCTCTCACGAGACCCTGCGCAATCTATTGTTCCAGATGTATGAAGAACAGGAAAATAGTATTTACTTGAGTTTAGCGCCCAGTTCACATTCTCAATCCAAAGGTTTTCCATGTTATTGGGCGGGTACCAGAATCATTTTCAAGTACTTCCGCTCCATTCTTGACGATACAGTGTTAGATGAAGTCGTACAGCAACATAAAGTAGCAGTGAGTTTTCTGGTTTCAGAAGAGGAAATTCAGTTGAGCAAAAGCGAAGCCAATTTTAAGCGCAACGCAGTCTGTAAACTTGAATCAAACCTGACGCATAACTTCTTTGTACAAGAGCCATTTTATGATTTAATGACCGAACTATTCGTGGCCTTGTTCAAAACAAAACCGGTGCATGTGTTTATTCCAGATTTGGAAATGGTGGATGTGCCTACACTCACATTACTCTTCAATGTATTTAAAACTGGCGATTACGGAAATTCAGCCATTCGGTTGGGTTTACGGGCAGATTTTGATATTGAAACGGAATCAACCGTTATGAGCAATAATGACGACAAGAAGAAGCAATTTGACGAAGATGGGCTGATTTGGCACTACTCTTTTTTTGGAATTAAATACCTCATTTTTTCCTGCATCGCAATGGGAGGAGAGATCGAAGAACTTGATGCAGTAGATGTCGCCTATAATCCAGCCATGGAAGAGTTGCCCAACTGGCTGGAGCACGATCCGGAAATGGAATTGATCAGGCTGTTGGAGATCAATACGGAGTTTGACCGTCAGCAGGCCGATTTTGCCTATCACCTGATCATGAGATCTTTTCAGACTTTTGATTTTTCTAATACGTTGAGTCTGGCATTACTGGTGATGAAACATCAATTCCCGTTTGCTGACAATCAACTGGCCGATATCCATTCCATTCTGGCGTTGGCTACCCACAACCGGCAATTTTCTTCTAGCCTGGGTAATGACGAGACCAATTCATTCATCGAAGAACACCTCAACCGCGCCTATGCGTTGGAGACCAATGCGTTGAAAAGGTCCTTTTTGCAATACCGGATGACAGTGCTTACTTCCAGAAGGCAGAAAGACCTGGAGAAAGGCATGGAATGGGCCAATATCACGCTCTCTCATGCAACAGATGAAGATATACCGGCGCATTACCAAAATTACATCAAAGCGTGGGCATTGAATATCAGGGCATATATCCACATGGTCACCCGTAAGCTGGATTTGGCCCATGAAGACATGGTCGTTGCCAACCGGTGTGCGGCCAGTTTAAGTCCTCACATTGAGACCTCCAGAGATTTTGCTTTCACTACCTCGGTGATGGCTGATAATATGGGTGCTTTGACGGAGCTAATGGGACATCTATTTGAAGTAAAACCATGGCTGACCACTTCTTACAAAGCGAGTGGGTGGCATTTGACTAACAAACGTTTTGGCGCCAGGATCTGGACAGAATCACATTTGAAAACACTGCGGACAGACCTTGCCATTAAAGATACTCTGATTGGGCTGGATGCAGCCAGAAAGGAAGCCAATCCTTTTTATGAAGATTTATACCTTGCGCATCTGGGAGAGTTTTATCACAGAGTTGGCGACAAGGAGGCAAGTCTCCAATACTTCAAAGAATCACTCTCTTTGCACCAGCAGTATTTTAGTCGGAGCAGGTATCAGAATATCTGCTTACTGGCTGCTAAATATGCTTTGTACGCTGGCTTTTATGAGGAGGGGAAAGCTTTGCTGAACCGCTTGTCGGGGAATCTGGAGAGCCTTGGTGAGGAGCATCGTTTTGAATATGATTTGTTAAGTGCTTTGTCGGCAGCCGCTGATGGAAGAGAAGAGCAGGCGATTGCCATCGGGCAGCAGGCCTTCGAGCAATCCATGGAAAAAGGAGAGCTGTATCAAATGATTTATGTCTCGGGAGTGATGGCAGAGCTGTCGGGCATTCTCGGGCAGGAAGCTGATCAGCTGGAACTCTACCGAAGGGGCAGAGAGTTGATTGACGCTGAAAGTTTGCAGGCCAACTCCTCCGCAACGGGCACATTGTGCAATTTCCTGCTCAAATACCTCGGGTATGACGCGCACCGAAATGAAGTAGCTGACTTATTGCCGTTACTGATCAACAGGATGTCCTGGGCTTTGGTCAGAAATGCTGAATCATGGCACAATCTTCCATTGCTCCTCAAGATGGTTCAGGAGCACCCGCAGGTGATCTCAGACGACGCTGCGGAGGATCTATCACTGATTTTGATCGCCAGTACGCAAAGAGCAGATTGCCAGGATTCCTTCAATGCAATTCTTGCGGTCTCCAGCGAAAGATTCAGGAAAAGATATGAGGAATTAAAATCATTAACAGATCATTGTTTGCATTCTTCAATAGAAAATTTTAAAGTAGCGGGATAAACTAATTTGTAAGCAGGTTTTAATTTAAACTATGAACGTAAACATCAAAGAAGTTCTTCGTGGGTATAAGGGAAACAAATTAACCACTTTTATTAATCTCATCGGGTTTACTTTCTCGATGGCAGTCTGCATCACTATTTTTTTATTTGTGAAAAATGAGCTGGACTATGACAAAAGCTTTGCCAAGGCTGATAAAGCCTATCGGGTGCTGCGTAGTATCACAGATGAAGACAAAAACATCCGCACGCCCAGACTGGCTGCACCGTACCTGGATGTATTCAAGTTGGAATTGGAAGGGCAGGCTGAGCAGGTATTTCGGGTCTACAAAAGCGAAGAACTGATTACCTACAAAGACAACTCATTCATTGAGAATAGTTTTTATTATACGGATCCCGGATTCTTTGACCTTTGGGATTATGAATTTATCAGTGGAAACCCGGAAGATGTACTGCAGGATCCCAATGCCGTAGTCATAAGTGAAGCAATAGCGGCCAAGTATTTTGGAACTGCCTCGCCCATTGGTGAATTAATCGAACTGGGTGGGGGAAGTCCATTGGCAGTCCGTGGGGTCATCAAGACCGATGAGAAACCAACTCACCTGCGTTTTGACTTCATTGCGAGCTTACAGCTAATGAAGAACTTTGCGTTTGTCAAGGATTTCAATGTACATACCATGAATCTGTATTTTGTACTTGGAAGAGAGAAATCCCGGGATGATCTGTATGACGTTGCCTTACAGCTCTCTAATAAATACCTTATTGATCAGGAGAACCTGACAGCTTTCCAGTTTCAGCCGTTTGAGGAAGTATATTTCGATACAGATACCAAATATGACGTTGCTGTCCATGGTCAGAAGACATTGGTTTTATCATTTATGGCCATTGGTATCTTGATTGTGGTAATTGCAATAGCCAATTTCATCAACCTTTCCATGGTACAATACAACCTGAAACTCAAGAAGGTTGGAATGAAAAAAATCCTGGGAAGTAACAGTAAGCAGCTCATGATTGAATCTCTCACAGAGTCTGCAATGGCGATCATCATTTCATTGACCGTTGCGATCATCATACACCTGATTACCAAACAGATACTGGAAAGTGCATATGATCTCAATTTCAGCCCCATCTATGCGGTAGAGAATCTGATATACCTGATTTTGTTTGTAGGAGTAACGATTTTCTTAAGCGGTTTCTATCCCGCTCTGATGACGTCCCGTGTGCAGCCGCTCATGGTGATTCGGAATCAGTTTGCGTCAGGGCCGAGAGCGAAAATCTATCGTAGGGCGTTGCTGTCATTTCAGTTTTTTTCTACCACCTTGCTGATCATCGTCAGTTTGGCCATGTTCCAGCAGTTGAGTTTGGTCCAGAATACCAACCTGGGTTTCGATAAGGAACAGGTAGTCGTTTTCCATTCTAACAATAGAAATGTATATCAGAACCGTACCAAGATCAAGGAGCAAATTTTACAAATTCCGGGAGTGCAGACTGTAGGACTGATGTATGGTGGGATTCCCGGAACAGATCATCCTACACTGACCTATCAGGTGGATGTTTCCAATACCTTCCAATGGCATACGGCCCTGATCGATGAGAATTTTCATGAACTGTTGGGGATTTCCTATGAGGCAGTAGACCCGGCCTGGCTGAAAAATGAATTGAATCACGATCAAATCATTGTGGTCAACGAGAGAGTTGTCAACCGATTGGGTTGGTCCGTTAACGAAGCCCTGGGCAAGACCATCAATGTGTTGGAAGAAGGTATCGCCAAAGAGCGTAAAATTGTGGGGGTTGTCAAGGATTACCATTACCAATCCCTTAAGCATAGCATTGAACCTTTGATTCTGCTCCCGATGCCGGAATGGGCAGAGACTTTTGCCGTCAAGCTCGATCAGGGGGCTTCGCAAAAGACACTATCGGCAATAGAAAATGTCTGGACCTCCACTGCACCAGACTATCCTTTCTTATTCAATTTTCTGGACAGTACCTATGATGAACTATACCAGCGCGAAACCAATCAGATGACCTTATTTGTACTGTTTACCGTGATATCGGTAGTGCTTTCATGTTTAGGGTTGTTGGGCATCAGTGGTTTATTGGTCCATCAGCGAAGGAAAGAGATCGGGGTGCGGGCTGTTTTGGGAGCCACTATGGCAGACATTCTTCAGATTTTATCAAAAGAGTTTGTTGTCATTGTGTTGATATCCAGTTTGTTGGCTTATCCAACGGCCTATCTGATCAACAATGAATGGCTGGCAAACTTTGCTGTCCGGATAGGTCTAAATCCAATGAATTACCTTTTTGCCAGTATAGCGCTGGTACTACTCATACTGGGAATTGTGTTTGTGCAGTCCGTACGATCTGGGATCACCAATCCAGTGCAAAACCTGAGATCTGAGTAAATATGAACAAAGATCTGTCGGAACTGGATGACATCTTTCGAAAGGAGGCATTTGACCATTACAGCAATGGGCTGGAGTCTCCCGAAGAACAACTGCCGACCCTCAAAAAAAGACAACTCAACGTCGCTTTCCTTTTCTGGATGGTTTTGGTGGTAGCTTTGGTTGTCATCGTGAACTATCCTTTGCAATACCGTACTGAAGTCACGGGTGAGGTGCGTTTGAGTGCCGGGAGTTGGTACCTGCAAATCCCTTCCGATGAGACTCACAACGGTGCCGAAATTTCCTTTTCTCTTGCTGAAGGAACGATTGCGGCAGGGACTGTAAACGCTGAGGGTAAGGTGGAGTTAAATGCTTCAGCGATCAGAGCAAAAAATATCTCTTCCGGGCAGCAAGTCACTGTTGACCTGATTACCCGTAAATCTATCCTGGAGGAGTTTTTCAATAAGCAGAAATTGTAGAATTGGATTAAATGATGAGACTATTTCGCAGAAAGGTTCCCGTAGTGTTGCAGTCCAATGCTGTAGAGTGTGGCGCTGCTACACTCAGCATGATCTGTCAGTACCATGGAATCAATGTCTCGCTGGAAGATGTCGCAGATGTTCTTCGCCCGGGTAGAGGAGGTACTTCCGCGACTGATATCTACAAAGCCGCCGGTTATTTCGGATTGGAAGTGGAGGCTTATTCCATAGAACCTTCCGCGCTTGATGCTCTGAAGATGCCTGCCCTCGTGCACTGGGAGTTTAATCACTTTGTCATCCTTGAGAAATGGAGTGATGCAAAAGCCACAATTGTAGATCCCGCTTACGGACGCAAAAGCATGTCGGCCGAGGCGTTTAGTAAAGGCTTTACCGGGGTGATTCTCACCTTCAGTAAGAAAGTTGGCTATCAGCAACCGGTATTGGCAGAGCGTAAAAAATCACTGAAGAGTTTTCTGGGAGCGACCCTGAAAGACAAGTCCTTTCGCAGGATACTGTTGTTTGGACTGCTTGCTTCTATGGTGTTGCAACTGTCTGGATTGGCATTGCCACTGACCAGTAAGTTACTGATAGATACAGTAATTCCGGAGAATAACGACGTCCTGTTACCGGCTTTGGGCATCGGAATTGTAGTGATGATCTTTTCAAAAGGGCTGTTGGTGTACATGCGTTCGCTGCTATTGCTTCACCTACAGGTGAAGTTTGATACCACCACCACTACCAGGGTCTTTGCTCATTTACTTGCTTTGCCATATAACTTTTTTCAGATGCGCACCAGTGGCGACCTGATTTCCAGGTTGGGAAGTACGACCACCATCCGCAATTTGTTTACCGGTCAGTTTGCCTCTACCATCATCGATGGCTGTCTGGTGATTACCTATTTTGTACTCTTGTTGTGGGTAGAGCCTGTGCTGGCTTATTTGGCATTGGTACTGGCTGTTTGCGAAATATCGCTCATCATTGCTACATCCTCGCAAGCCAGAGAAACTGTGAGAGAATCTCTCACATCTGCGGCACATCTGCAGGCCTATCAGGTAGAGGCGATCAAGGGTATTGCCACACTGAAAGCCTCAGGTACTGAGGATCAGGTGTTTTCGCAATGGAATAACCTTTTTGGTAAAAACCTGCATGCTACATTCAGGAAGGACTATTTCATGTCTGTAGTGGCAGTGCTGAAGAATATCATTCAGTCATTGTCTCCCTTGCTACTTCTCTGGTTGGGGACCTATCAGGTCATCAACGGGCAACTGGAGTTGGGCACCATGATCGCTATCAATGCATTGGCGATTTCCTTCCTTACGCCCTTGAATACCTTGACGAATACCATCCTGAGGTTGCAGGAGGCCAGAGTGCACCTGGACAGGGTTTTTAAGATCACTGGTACGCCTGTAGAGCAAGCGGATGGTGAATTTATGATCCCGGCACTCAAAGGAGCGATCGATATTCAGGATGTTTGGTTTCGGTACAATCAGAACGATGACTTTGTTTTGAAAGAGATCGGGATTAAGATTAAACCAGGTACAAAAGTGGCGATTGTAGGGAAGACCGGTGCGGGAAAATCTACTCTGGGAATGTTGCTTGTAGGGCTTTTCCTCCCTGAAAAAGGGACGATCCACTACGATGACCTGCACATCAATAGCATCCATTTGAAGGAATTACGCAGGCAGGTTGGGGTGGTGTTGCAGGAGCCTTTTCTTTTCAGTGGGTCTATCAGACAAAACATTGCTTTCAATAATCCGGAGATTGATCTGGAAGAAGTGATCAAGGCGGCAAAAATGGCTGCCATTCATGAAGAGATCGGGAAAATGCCGCTGGGCTATGATACATTGATCTCAGAAGGAGGATCTTCTTTATCAGGTGGACAAATTCAGCGCATTGCCCTGGCGCGTGCATTGGCGCAGCAGCCGGTCATTATGCTGCTGGACGAGGCGACAAGTCACCTGGATGCGGGTACGGAGTATCAAATCGATCAAATGCTGCATTCATTGAATTGTACCAGGATTTTCATTGCCCATAGGTTGAGTACCGTAGTGAACGCAGATCAGATCATCTACATGGATGAGGGGCGAGTCATAGGTAGCGGTTCACACAAAGAGATGCTGGAAACTAATGCTGATTATGCGGAATTGTTTGCCAGGCAATTTGGGGATCACAGGGAGGCGGAGCGTTTCAATTCTTAAAGAGAATCGCGCCAATTCCATCGTAGTGTTTTTCAAACAGGGTATACATGATCCCGTCTTTAAGTCCAACATCGGGAACAATGATGTCATCAGCTTTCGCGGTTTTCATTACTTCGGTATAAATTTCTGAAGCGGGTACAATTACATCAGCCCTGTCAGGGTTTAATTGCAGTTTATGCATGCGTTGCTCAATGGTCATTTTTTTGAGCATTTCCACTACATCAAAAATCTTCTCGAGGGAGACCCTTTTCTCTTTTTTAGGCACACCGGAAAGTTCAAAGATCTTGTTGATGTTTCCCCCGGTTCCAATGGCTGTCACTTTTCCATACTTTTTATGTACATGTTTGTGAATCCATTCCCTGATGTCATCCCAGTTTTCTGGTTTGTCATAGTGTTGCAGCCGACGAACTGAACCCAACTTAAATGATTGTGTCTTTACTTTTTCGCGATTGTGGTAGATGTTCAGTTCCGTGCTGCCACCACCTACGTCGATGTGGATGTAGGTTTTGGTATCCAGGTAATGGCCAATGACTTTGTTAATCATCAAAGCCTCTTCACGCCCGGTGATGATATCAAGTTTCAAACCAAACTGTTCGTAGGTTTCTTTGATGAGTTCCTTGCCATTGCTTGCCTCACGCATCGCAGAAGTAGCGCATCCATAGTAGGAATCTACACCATACAAATCAATGAGGTTTTTGTAGGCCTGCATCAGCTTCAGGAATTTTTCAGACTTTTCCGTGCCAATAGTCCCTGTCTTGAAAACATCCTGTCCCAACCTGAGCGGAAAACGAACATATTCCAGTTTTTTGAAGGTAAACTTTCCTTCAAACTCAATGACTTTGGTAATCTGCATCCTGATCGCGTTTGATCCGATGTCAACAGCTGCGAACTTCAAACTTTAATAACTTTAATGAACCTCAAAGAAACCTATAATTTTCCAGTTGAACGGCATATTATTGCTATAATTCCCACTTATACACGGTGAATAGGTGAACTATTCATGCTTCTGTTTTGTCTCACTATAAATATTGCTATATTTACCCTGCTTATCAAGAAAGACCGAGGGATTGGGCCCTGTGACGTCTTAGCAACCTTCTCCAGAGCAATTGCTCACGTGAAGTTCGGTGCTAATTCCCATCGTGACAGAATAGTCATGAGAAGATAAGAAGACTGCACATTGCGCTTTTCCATCTCACTTTCTTGTTGGCCTTACTAAAAACATATAACCTGTATGGAAGAGATTGTATTGGCCCGATCCACAAAAACCGAACGGCTCTATCGTGAGTTGGAATCCCGAATTTTAGTGCTGGATGGTGCCATGGGTACCATGATTCAGCGTCATAGGCTTCAGGAGGAAGACTTTAGAAATGAAGCCTTAAAAGACCATCAGACCAATCTGAAAGGAAACAGTGATATACTTTCTTTGACCAGGCCTGAGATCATCAAAGAGATCCATGCGCAATACCTGGCAGCTGGAGCAGATATCATTGAGACAAATACCTTTAGTGGCACAACCATCGCACAAGAAGACTATGATCTCAAGCACATGGTTGATGATATTAATATTGAATCTGCCCGTATTGCCAAAGAAGTTGCTGATGAGTTTTCTAACAAAGAGCCACACAAGCCAAGGTTTGTAGCTGGTGCAATGGGCCCCACCAACAGAACTGCCTCACTTTCACCGGATGTGAATGATCCGGGATTTAGAGCGGTCACCTTCAATGAACTAAAAACAGCTTACAAACAGCAGGCACTTGGCTTGATGAAGGGAGGAGCTGATATATTGTTGGTGGAAACTGTTTTTGATACACTCAATGCCAAAGCAGCCCTCTTTGCAATCGAAGAAGTGAAAGAAGAGCTGGAACAGGACATCCCAACGATGGTGTCGGGAACCATCACCGATGCCAGCGGCAGGACGCTCAGCGGACAGACCACAGAGGCTTTTTTGGTATCCGTTTCCCATATCCCGCTGCTGAGTATAGGTCTCAACTGTGCCCTGGGCGCAAAAGAGCTAACCCCTTATTTGAAGACACTCTCAGAGAAATCACAGACCTATGTAAGTGCGCATCCCAATGCGGGTCTTCCTAATGAATTTGGAGCATATGACCAGACTGCAGAGGAGATGGTGGAGCTGATTGAAGGATTTTTAGATCAAAAGTACCTCAACATAGTTGGAGGGTGCTGTGGCACTACGCCAGAGCATATCAGTGCAATAGCAGAAGCCGCCGGCCAGTTTCAACCCAGAACAATCATTACCTTATAAATCAATAAACCGTGTCGGAAATCAACATACATCCTGATTATCCTGGTAACTACGAATTCAAGTGGCAGGATCATCCATTCATGAAACTCAGTGGTTTGGAGCCTCTGACGTTTACACCAGATCTTAACTTTGTGAACGTTGGAGAACGAACGAACGTCACCGGATCTCGTAAGTTTCTCCGTCTCATCAAAGAAGAGCAATATGAAACAGCCCTGGAGGTAGCAAGAAACCAGGTGGAAGGAGGGGCGCAAATCATCGATGTCAACATGGATGAAGGGATGCTCGATGGCGAATATGCCATGGTGAAATTCCTCAATCTCCTCGCAGCTGAACCCGATATTGCCAGGGTACCGGTAATGATTGATAGTTCCAAATGGGAAATCATAGAAGCCGGTCTGCAGTGCATCCAGGGGAAAGGGGTTGTTAACTCTATCAGTCTGAAGGCTGGTGAAGAGGAGTTTATCAGACAGGCACGAAGGATTAAGAAATACGGAGCAGCTATCATTGTGATGGCTTTCGATGAAGTAGGTCAGGCTGATACTTATGAGCGTCGTGTTGAAATTGCACAGCGTTCCTATGACGTTCTCACTGGTCCCAAGGTGAAGTTTTCGCCAGAAGACATTATTTTTGATCTCAATATCTTCCCCGTAGCTACTGGTATAGAGGAACATAGGAAAAATGCGCTGGATTTTTTCATGGGTACGCGCTGGGTACGCGAAAACCTGCCTGCCTGTCACATCAGTGGCGGTGTGAGCAACGTATCATTTTCCTTCAGGGGGAATAATGCAGTTCGTGAAGCGATGCATTCTGCTTTCCTGTTTCACGCCATCAACCAGGGGATGGACATGGGCATCGTCAATCCTACCATGCTGGAAGTGTATGACGAGATTGACAAGGAACTGCTGGAGCGCGTGGAAGATGTGTTACTGGACAGAAGAGATGACGCTACTGAGCGATTGCTGGAGTTTGCAGAGACGGTGAAAGGTGGTGGCAAAGTCAAAGAAAAGGACAATAAGTGGCGTGAAGAATCAGTAGAGCAACGGCTGGAACATTCTCTGGTGAAGGGTATCATAGAGCACATCGAAGGTGATACCGAGGAGGCCAGGGTCAAATATGAGCGACCCCTGAAAGTCATTGAAGGTCCGCTCATGGATGGGATGAATGTGGTAGGAGACCTGTTTGGGGCAGGGAAGATGTTCCTTCCGCAGGTAGTCAAGTCCGCCAGGGTGATGAAAAAGTCAGTGGCTTATCTGATTCCTTACCTCGAAGAGGAGAAAAGGCTGGCTGGCGATCAATCCAGTAATGCCAAAATTCTGCTGGCCACAGTGAAGGGCGATGTGCACGACATTGGAAAAAACATTGTAGGTGTAGTACTTGCCTGTAATAACTACGACATCATTGACCTGGGTGTCATGGTGCCGGAAGAGAAAATTTTAGATGCAGCCGTAGAACAGCAGGTAGACATTATCGGTCTCAGTGGCCTGATCACGCCATCACTGGATGAGATGGTGAGCGTGGCGCGCGAAATGGAAAAGCGTAACCTGAGAATCCCGCTGCTGATTGGTGGCGCTACTACATCCCGTATCCATACAGCGGTCAAAATAGATCCAGAATATTCTGGGCCGGTAGTGCACGTATTGGATGCTTCAAGAAGTGTGCCGGTAGCAGGAGAACTCATTAATGAAGATACTTCGCTCGGTTATTTCACGAAAATCAAAGAAGAATATAAGAAGCTGCGCCAGGACCATGCGGAGCGTCGGCAAGACAAGCAATACATCCCTGCAGCAAGGGCGCGGGATAACCGTTTGCTGCTGACCGATCAGACCGTACATGAGCCGAAGGTGACTGGAAATCATGTATTTAGCAATTATTCCCTCGAAGAGATCGCCCGCTACATTGACTGGACTCCGTTCTTTCAGACGTGGATGCTCAAAGGGAAGTATCCAGCTATTCTGGAGCATAAGGTAGTAGGAGATGAGGCCAAAAAATTGTTCCGTGATGCACAGAACATGCTCACCCACATCCAGGAGCAAGGCTTGCTAACCGCCAATGGCGTGGTGGGCATTTATCCGGTACATAAGCTGGGCACAGAAGATGTGGTGGTGGAAAAGGAGAATGGAGAGCAGGTGGTCTTCAACTTTCTGAGACAGCAGGGAAAGAAGGGGAGCAAACTTCCTAACCTGTCTCTGGCTGACTACATCCAGGATCAGGTCCGTGATTACATGGGATTTTTTGCTGTAACCGCCGGCAAAGGAATTGAAAAACTGATCCAGCAATATGAAGCAGATCATGATGATTATAATGTCATCATGGTGAAGGCCCTGGCCGACAGGCTTGCAGAGGCTTTTGCGGAGCTGATGCACGAAAAAGTACGTCGCGAACTATGGGGATATGAGCAAACAGATAAGTTGGACAACGAGGCACTGATCAAAGAAAAATATCAGGGCATCCGTCCTGCACCGGGATATCCGGCATGCCCAGATCATACAGAAAAGCAAAAACTGTTTGATTTGCTGGAAGTGGAACAACATACGGGCATAACCTTGACAGAGAGCTTTGCCATGTATCCAGCAGCAGCAGTCAGTGGACTGTACTTTGCACATGAGCAATCGCGCTACTTTGGGCTGGGTAAGATTGGTCGCGATCAGATAATTGACTACGCTGGCCGTAAGGAAATGGAAGTGGCGACCGTAGAAAAATGGCTTGGACCAAACCTTAATTATTGATTTACCACCATTTATGTTAAATGGATGGAGCAACATTTAGAAATTAAACTAGTATGAAAGTTATAGATCACATCAATCAAGCAGATAAACCACTATTCTCTATGGAGATCATCCCGCCGTTGAAGGGGGATAGTATCTCTACACTGTTTTCCAACATGGACCCGTTGATGGAGTTTAAGCCTCCATTCATCGATGTGACATATCACCGGGAGGAGACCATCCTGCGCAGACGTCCCGACAGCAAGGGATATGACCGTATGTCAGTACGGAAACGCCCCGGCACAGTGGGAATTTGTTCTGCGATTAAACACCGTTATGACGTAGACCCTGTTCCGCACATCATCTGTGGCGGTTTTTCAAGGGAGGAAACAGAGAATGCATTGATAGACCTGCATTTCCTGGGAATAGACAATGTGCTGGCGATCAGAGGTGACAACAACAAACCTGAAAATAAGTTTATTCCGGAGCCTGAAGGGAATAATTATGCCATTGAGTTGGTAAATCAGGTGCTGAAAATGAACAATGGGATTTATCTGGACCCGGAGTTGGAAAATGCGCAGCCTACAGATTTTTGTATAGGGGTGGCCGGTTATCCAGAGAAGCATTCAGAATCCCCTAACCTGAAAACGGACATCAAATACCTGAAGCAGAAGATTGAGTTGGGTGCCGACTATGTGGTGACACAGATGTTTTTTGATAATCAAAAGTACTTTGATTTTGTAGATGCCTGCCGCAAAGAAGGGATCAATATTCCCATTATTCCGGGGTTGAAGCCGCTTACAACAAAGAAACAGGCAACGGTTTTGCCAAGTATCTTTCACATAGACCTGCCAGAAGACCTGTATGACGAGGTTGAAAAGTGCAAGACCAATGCCGATGTGAGAAAAGTAGGCATAGAGTGGGGAATAAAACAGTCAAAGGAACTGGTTGAAGGAGGTGCTCCAGTTCTCCATTATTATTCCATGGGTAAATCAGACTCTATTCATCAGATTGC
>ERZ1740068.609-NODE-609-length-15512-cov-8.518794_pt1 | contig 15512 bp, 13 predicted proteins | sample MGYA00581735_ERZ1740068 | MGnify/ENA primary metagenome ERZ1740068 (study PRJEB43018, sample SAMN04849740) | marine metagenome | isolation source: floating plastic debris | place: Pacific Ocean | collected 2008-08-30 | study: EMG produced TPA metagenomics assembly... | reverse complement strand
GAAACACCTCAAAAAGATGGAAGCATTCCATCTATAATGCGTACAAAACGTGAAGTCAGAAAAAATACCACTGAAACTACAGGATGAGTGTCCCTCACAAGTACTTCGTCAACAGATAAAACTCACCAGAGTCCTGAAAGGATGAAGCATCTCAAAAAGATGGAAGCATCCCATCTTGAAGGACCTAACCCCGGCTAGGGATAGGAGCGGCACCCCACAGCGAAGCGAGGAGTACAGTGGATAGCCCGACCCACAGGGGAGCCGCCTAGCCGATAAGCACCAAATCCATACCTTAAGACAGATAGTCCAAATAAACATTGATCTATCTCCGTGTCCCAGTACCTAGGCTTACACCCTCTAACTTTCAACGACAAACCACACCCAAAGGGAATTCTTCATTGCCGTTTAAGGTTGAATTATATATCTTAATCACAACTTTTACTTTTAAACAACAATTTCCCTGATCATCCCATGAAAGCTTCCGATCTTTTTGTGAAAGCACTCGAGAATGAAGGTGTGACACACATATTTGGAATTCCCGGCGAGGAGAACCTGGATTTACTGGAATCTCTACGCGCTTCTGATATCAAACTGGTTTTAACGAGACATGAACAAGGCGCTGCCTTCATGGCCGCCACCTATGGGCGCCTTACCGGCAAAGCAGGAGTCTGCTTGTCGACCCTGGGGCCTGGCGCGACCAATTTTGTTACTGCCGCTGCCTATGCACAGTTGGGAGGTATGCCCATCCTCATGATTACCGGCCAGAAACCGATTAAGTCGAGCAAGCAAGGCCAGTTTCAGATCGTAGACATCGTAGACATGATGCGGCCGATTACGAAATATACCCGCCAGATTGTCAATGGCAATACCATTCCTACGATTGTAAGAGAGGCCTTTCGTCAGGCACAGGAAGAACGCCCTGGCGCAGTTCACCTGGAATTGCCGGAAGACATTGCCGATGAAGAGGTGACCGCTGAAGTGGTTGACCTGAGTCAGGTACGCAGGCCGATGGCAGATGAGAAGTCGCTGGAGGCGGCCAAACAGATGATCCAAAGAGCCAAAACGCCGCTATTGTTAATTGGTGCCAGTGCCAACCGAAACCGTACCGGACAGGCGTTGACGGATTTTATTGAAAACACTGGAATTCCTTTTGTCAATACACAAATGGGCAAGGGCGTGATTGATGAACGCAACAAACATTATATCGGGACGGCCGCTTTGTCGGACAAAGATTACATGCACCAGGCCATCGACCGTGCCGACCTCATCATCAATGTGGGGCATGATGTGATCGAAAAGCCCCCTTTTTTCATGCAGAAAGGAGGAAGTCAGGTGATTCATGTCAATTACTTTACTGCCGAAGTTGACCCTGTTTATTTTCCTCAACTGGAAGTGGTGGGGGATATTGCAACCAGTGTGGCATATCTGGCGGAGAAAGTACAGCCGCAGAAGCACTGGGACCTGGCGCCTTACCGCACCATCAAAGAAGATGTCAAAAGTCACCTCACCAAGTATTTTGAAGACCAACGCTTTCCGATGCTGCCGCAGCGGATCGTCAACCTGATCCGGCAGCAAATGCCGGAAAATGGCATATTGAGCCTGGACAATGGGATTTATAAGATTTGGTTTGCGAGGAATTATGAGTCTTATCAGCCCAATACCTTATTGCTGGACAATGCACTGGCAACGATGGGGGCGGGATTGCCGGCAGCCATCGGTGCTAAAATCACTTATCCCAATAAAAAAGTGGTCGCCATCTGTGGGGATGGGGGCTTCATGATGAACTCCCAGGAAATGGAGACAGCTGTGCGGTTAAAACTAGACATAGTCGTCATTATCCTGAATGACAGTGCCTACGGAATGATCCAATGGAAGCAGGAAGCGATGGGTTTTGATAACTATGGTTTGGAATTCAGTAATCCTGATTTTGTAAAGTATGCAGAGGCCTATGGAGCCAATGGCCACCGCATTGAGAGTGATGCGCATTTTAAGGAGGTTTTCGCTACCTGTCTGAACAGTCCCGGTGTTCACCTGATCGACTTGCCGGTAGATTATTCCCTCAATCAGCAGATTTTAATCAAAGGACTTAACGAAAACCAATAAACAATGAGTACCCTGAAAGTACTAAATCCATATAATCAGGAAGTAATTGACGAATTGCCGCTGGCCGGTTTTGAAGAGATGGAGCAGGCGATCGCGCTGGCTTATCAGACATTTAATGATAGGAAATCCTGGCTGCCCAAACATGAAAGAGTGGCGATACTGGAGCGCACGATCGCGATCATGGAAGAAAGAAAGGAGGAGCTGACAGTCATTGCTGCCAAAGAAGGAGGGAAGCCTTATAAAGACTCCGCAGTAGAAGTGGCCAGAGCGATCAATGGTGTCAAACTCGCCATCGAAGACCTGAGTTACCTGGGCGGGTCTGAGATCCCGATGGGGCATACCCAATCTTCTGCCAATAGAATGGCATTTACCCGCCGCGAGCCGATTGGGGTAGTGGCCTCCATCAGCGCTTTCAATCACCCGCTCAACCTGATCATCCATCAGGTAATCCCTGCAGTGATCGTAGGTGCACCGGTGATTGTGAAACCAGCTCCCACAACACCCATGTCCTGCCTTAACTTCGTGAAAATATTATACGAAGCTGGTCTTCCTGAAGCACTTTGTCAGGCAATTGTCTGTGACAATGACGTAGCAGAAAAGCTGGTGACAGATGCGCGTGTCAATTTCTTGTCCTTCATAGGATCAGCAAGGGTAGGTTGGATGCTGCGCTCTAAGGTTGCACCAGGAACCAGGTGTGCCCTGGAACATGGCGGTGCAGCACCGGTGGTGGTGACCCAACACGCCGAACTATCAAAAAATATTGCGGGATTGGTCAAAGGTGGATTTTACCATTCCGGGCAGGTATGTGTGTCAGTTCAGCGCGTTTTTGTTCACCATACGCTTATTGATCAGTTTTGTGAGCAGTTTTTAGCAGCGGTAAAGACGCTGAACACTGGAGATCAGCTGGACCCTGTGACAGACTGTGGTCCCATTATTACCCCCAGAGAAGCTGACAGAATTGAAGGCTGGATCAAAGAAGCTGTGGCGGAGGGTGCTGAGCTTTTAGTTGGTGGTAAGCGGATTAGCGAATCGCTCATCGAGCCTACCGTACTGCTTAATCCTTCCCCGGAGAGCAAGGTGTCAAAAGAGGAAATTTTTGGGCCGGTGGTTTGCCTTTACACTTATGAGGATAATTCTGAAGTGGTGGCACGGTGCAATGAATTGCCCTATGCTTTTCAGGCTTCAGTCATCACGGACCACCTGGAAGAAGCACTCTATTTTTCGCAGGAAATCAATGCCACTGCGGTCATGGTCAATGACCATACAGCATTCCGTGTGGACTGGATGCCTTTTGGAGGAAGAGACGCTTCCGGACTTGGCCTTGGAGGAATCAAGTACTCTATGCATGATATGACGAGAGAGAAGTTAATAGTTATCAAAAGTGAAAACCTTTAAGATATGAGAAATTTATTTTTTGTTCTGGTATTGCTGGTAGTTATCATTCAGGTGTTGTTTGCCATTTTTTGGCCTATTGGGCTATGGTCTTTGGTATTGCTGGCTCCTTTGGCACTCATCGGATTGAGAGATGTAGGCAACAGTCGGCAGACCATCAGGAAGAATTTTCCCGTGATCGGTAACATGCGTTATCTCCTGGAAAGCATCAGACCGGAGATCATGCAGTATTTCGTAGAGACGGACACCGAGGGTAGGCCTTTCAACAGGATTTTTCGCTCACTGGTCTATCAACGTGCCAAGAAACAAACAGAGACCACACCATTTGGTACACAATCCGATGTGTATAGGTCTGGCTATGAGTGGATGGCACATTCGGTGTATGCCCTCCATGAAGATGCAATGGAGCACGATCCTCGTGTGAAGATTGGGGGCAAAGACTGTAAACAGCCCTATGACGCCAGTATGCTCAATGTGTCGGCGATGAGTTATGGGTCTCTCAGTAAAAACGCTGTGCTGGCATTGAATGGAGGAGCCCGAATTGGTGGATTCTACCACAACACGGGTGAGGGAGCGATCAGTGACTATCATGTAGCGCCTGAAGGTGACCTGTGCTGGCAGATTGGAACCGGTTACTTTGGTTGTCGCGATGATCATGGAAATTTTGACCTGGAAAAATTCAGAGTCAATGCCCAGCGCCCTACCGTGAAGTTGATTGAGGTCAAAATCTCTCAGGGGGCGAAACCAGGACATGGCGGTATTTTGCCAGCGGTGAAAAATACAGAAGAAATTGCGAGGATCAGAGGGGTAAAGCCCCATACGACGGTCGCTTCTCCTCCGGGACATACCGCTTTTTCTAATGCAGACGAGTTAATCGATTTTGTGAAGACGCTGCGGGAAGCGTCTGGCGGAAAGCCCGTTGGCTTCAAACTTTGTGTAGGAAGAAGAGAAGAGTTCAAAGATTTCTGCCGGGCCATGATCAAAGCCAATACTACGCCCGACTTTATATCGGTAGACGGCGGTGAAGGAGGTACTGGAGCAGCTCCTGTAGAGTTTTCCAACTCTCTTGGGATGCCATTGAGAGATGGACTGGCGTTTGTTCATGACACGCTGGTGGGCTATGGTCTCCGTGATCAGATCAAACTCATCGCCTCTGGTAAGATTACCACAGGTTTTCACATCATTCGCGCCATTGCACTAGGCGCAGACATTTGTGCCTCTGCCCGGGGAATGATGATGGCACTGGGTTGTATACAGGCACTGCAGTGTAATTCCAACAAATGTCCGGTAGGGGTGGCCACTCAAAACAAGATGCTGATGAAAGGACTGGACGTGACAGACAAAAAACAACGAGTGGCCAATTTTCACGAGCGTACCATCAAGAGTTTTGTTGAATTACTGGCCGCTGCCGGTATCAAAGAGCCGGGGCAGATAGAGCGAAAGTACATCAACAGGAGGGTAAATATGACGCAGATAAAGACTTACGAAGAGCTATATCCATCGGTAAAAGAGGGCTCTTTGGTGGGTTCATAGGGGGTAATGTTGTGGGTAAGTACAACATTTCTTCCTGATTAACTATATTTTACCTGCATTTGAACGCAATCAGAACTGATTGATTTGTGATGATTGGATTTAATTGTAACTTTGTGGCTGTTTTAAGAAGAGGTTAATAAAATATCTATTTAATGGATTTATTTGAGAAGCTTTTACAGGACAAAGGACCTTTGGGTCAACATGCCTTTATTGACGATAACTTCTACATGTTTCCTAAACTGGAGGGTCAAATCAGCCCTCGTATGATGTTTAAAGGAAAAGAAGTTTTGACTTGGAGTCTTAATAATTACCTAGGACTGGCAAATCATCCTGAGATAAGAAAAGTAGATGCTGAGGCAGCTGCTGAGTGGGGTTTGGGTTATCCAATGGGAGCCAGGATGATGACAGGTAACACTGTTTATCACGAGCAACTTGAAAGAGAACTTGCTGATTTTGTGAGTAAAGAAACAGCCATGTTGCTGAATTTTGGTTATCAGGGGATCATGTCTGTGATAGACGCTTTGGTAGACCGTAAAGATGTAATTGTATATGATGCGGAATCTCATGCTTGTATTATTGATGGCTTGAGGATGCACATGGGCAAAAGATTTGTTTTCCCTCACAATGACGTCGAAAACCTTCAAAAGCAGCTTGAAAGAGCAGAAAAGCTGACTAAAGAAAGCGGTGGTGGAATTCTGGTGATTACTGAAGGTGTTTTTGGAATGTCTGGAAACATGGGTAATCTGAAGGACATTGTTGCGCTGAAAGATAAATACAATTTCCGCTTGCTGGTAGACGATGCACACGGTTTTGGTACCATGGGTGCCACAGGTGCTGGTGCCGGTGAGGAGCAGGGAGTACAAGACGGTATCGATATCTATTTCTCTACTTTCGCCAAATCTATGGCGAGTATCGGTGCTTTCATTGCCGGTGATAACGACATCATCACGCACTTAAAGTACAACGTAAGGTCTCAGATTTTTGCTAAATCTCTGCCAATGCCATTGGTCATCGGTAACTTGAAGAGATTAGAGCTGTTGAGAGGCAATCCTGAGCACAAAGAGAAGCTTTGGACAATTGTGAATGCCATTCAAAATGGTTTCAAGGAAAATGGATTTAACATTGGCACAACACAGTCGCCAGTTACTCCGGTATTCCTGCAAGGTGGTGGTACGCCATATGAAGCTGCCAGTCTTGTAAAAGACCTTAGAAATAACATGAATATTTTCTGTTCTATGATCATCTATCCTGTAGTACCTAAGGGAGTGATCATGTTGAGAATTATTCCAACTGCGGTACACTCACTGGATGATGTGAACGAGACACTTGAAGCATTTAAAGTAATCAAGCAGAAGTTGACTTCAGGTGAGTATTCTAAGGCTGGCGTTGACGGCGCCATTGTTTAATTATCGTGTAAAAAAGTGGGCTATCTTTAATAATTTAAACATTTTATTTATATTGCCCATCCAAATGATTATCAGTAACCTTAAATAAAGTTTTAGTATGAAAAATAGATTCGAAGAAATTAAAGACGCGATTATGTCGTTAGAGGAAGACTTCTCTAAGTTCTACGAGAAAGACAACTCCGCTGCGGGTACAAGAGTAAGAAAAGGCATGCAAGATTTGAAGAATCTGGCACAAGATATCCGAGTTGAAGTACAAGACATTAAGAACAAGGGATAAGAAGCCCGATCTTTAATTAAGAATCAACAGATATAAATCGAAAAGGATAGCATTTGCTATCCTTTTTTTTTGTCCAACGGCCTATTGGTCCAATGCGATTGGATTTTTCAGGTTAAATTAGCTTTGCTGTTCCTGCTTTGTTAAGTGGGGCCTCAACTAAGCCTCATATTGTGTGTTTTCCGCGCCGCGTAGGCACCAACAGTGTGGTAAGTACGTTCTTGACAACGTAGAATTATAGTATGTGTGCTAAAGAACATTTGGCATTTATCAAGCAATAAAATTAGGTAGATTAATATATGCAGTTTTCTGTTAAGCAAATAAGTGACTTGCTGGAAGGTGAAATTGAAGGAGATGAGGGAACACAGGTATCCGCGCTCGCTGAATTACAAAATGCCAGTGAAGGAGGACTTTCGTTTTTTTCCAATAAGAAGTATGAGGACTTACTCTATGCTACAAAAGCAAGTGCTATTCTGGTGCCTAAGGATTTTGTGCTATCAAAACCACTCAATGCCACTTTGATTAAAGTAGGGGATCCTTACAGCGCATTTGCCCAGTTGCTGATGGTTGCTGAAAAGCAGGTGGTGCCTGAACCAACAGGCACAGAGCAGCCATCTTACATTGACGAAACCGCTACAATAGGTGAGAACTGCTACATAGGCGCGTTCGCTTATATCGGAAAAAATGCAAAGATTGGTGATAACACCAAGATTTACCCCAATGTCCACGTTGGAGAGAACGTCACGATCGGTGAGGGCTGTATCTTATATCCCGGATCCCATGTCATGTATAATTGTGTACTCGGAGATTTTGTGACCTTGCATGGAGGTGCCATTGTGGGTGCGGACGGATTTGGTTTTGCACCACAGAAAGACGGTTCCTACATTCGTATTCCGCAGATAGGAAATGTTATTTTGGAAGATTACGTAAGTATTGGCGCCAATGCCACCGTTGACAGAGCGACTGTAAGCAGCACCATCATCCGCAAAGGAGTGAAACTCGATAATATGGTGCACGTCGCCCACAATTGCGAAGTGGGTGAAAACACGGTAATGGCCGCTCAGGTTGGAATAGCTGGTTCGGTGAAGATTGGGAAAAGCTGTATGTTTGGTGGTCAATCAGCACTCAGTGGTCATATTTCTATTGCAGACAACAATAAAATAGGCCCTAAAAGTGCGCTGATGATCAATGTAAAAGATGGTGGCAATAGCTTTTTGGGGTCACCAGGCGTTGATGCAAGGGACTTCTTCAGGATTCATGCCAGTAGTAAGAAGTTGCCGGAACTGATCAAGCGCGTTCAGAAATTAGAGAAGAAATTAGAAGAGTAGAGCCTGCTTATGAAAGCATGGATAGATAATTATAGCGGTTGGATTGCGGAGACAAACCCCGCCCAGTTGAAAGTACTCTTTGAGCAGATGCTCAGGGATTCAGGGTTTGGTGTGCTCAATTTCATGGAACATGCATTTCAGCCACAGGGGTGGACGGGAATCTGGTTGCTGGCAGAAAGCCATCTGGCCATTCATACGTTCCCGGAGGCAGACAAAACCTATATTGAACTCAGTAGCTGTAATCGACAGATGTATGATGATTTTCTGGTGCTACTGGATCATTACCAAAAAGAAAACGCATGATTACCAAAGAAGTCATTATCAAAACCATCGATAGAGCCGAGAGTAAAGAAGATCGGTTGAGTCGTAATTTTGATATCGCTATCATGACCCTGATTGTACTCAATGTAGTGGCAGTTATTCTGGAAACGGTGCAGTCCTTACATGAGCAATATGGCGAGTTTTTCTACTGGTTTGAAGTGTTTTCAGTAACCATTTTTACCATTGAATATTTCTTGCGGCTTTGGGCATGCACGGCCATTTCAAAGCATAAACACCCGTTTTGGGGCCGAATCAACTACTTTTTTTCGCTTGGAGCCTTGATAGACCTGGTAGCGATTCTGCCATTTTTCCTTCCTTTCTTCTTTTCGATGGATGGTAGATTTATGCGAATTCTGCGACTCTTTAGATTGTTCAGGCTTTTCAAACTGGGAAGATACAGCAGCGCATTTCAGATGATCGAAAATGTGCTAAGTAAGAGGCGGAGCGAATTGTCGATTTCAGTGGGGATTATCGTCAGCATGTTGGTGATCGCTTCCAGTATGATGTATTTTATTGAAAATGAGGCGCAACCGGAGAAGTTTAGCAGTATCCCGGAAACTATGTGGTGGGGAGTCGCCACACTTACGACGGTAGGATATGGCGACGTTTACCCGGTCACTCCATTTGGGCAGTTGTTTGGTGCGGTCATCGCCATTTTGGGGGTAGGGATGTTTGCGCTGCCCGCAGGGATCATTGCCGCAGGATTTGAGCAAGAGCTCTCCGGCAGGGGCAAGGCCGAAGAAGCGGAAGAATTACAGGAGGAGATGAATGAGACCTGATAGTGTCACACGTTTTTTCCTGACGCATTATCCGGCATTTGCAGTAGGTGTCATGCTGATGCTCATTGTCAAATGGGTCGCACCTTTCTCAGATGCGATTTGGTTAGACACCTTGTATCTGTCATTGATTGCCCTGGCGGCCTGGCTGGCGCTCAGCGCACTAAAACCTCAAACTGGGTTGCTGCCATTGGCTTTCAGCTTGTTGTTGGTTGTTTTCATAAGCTTCACAGGACAGAAATATCTCTATCGGCTCGTGGCCTATTTCTACTGGGCGTGGATGCTGATCTACGTTTTTGCATTGATTGGGGGACTCACTCTTGGGCTTGGTTATGTGACCACAAAGAAATTTTTACCGGTTGTTTTTCTGCTGACAGGAGCTGCTTCCGGATACATCATCAACAACCATCTGGTATTGCTGACGCTGTTTGGCCTTGCTATGCTTTTATATTATTGGCTATCTGATATCAAGCTTACTGTAAAAGGTCTCACTTCACTTGCTGTCATCCTGTTCATGGTATTGGGTTACCAGGGAGAAACCCAACTCTTTGCCCGTCAAAAGAAGTACACTGATCAGGTGATATTCTCCGGTCTCACCAGAATGCATAAGGTAGATGTGACGACCTGGCGCGGAGAGTATTGGTACTACCTGAACAACCAGAACCGACTCAGCTCGCTGGATGAATACCTGTATCATGAACCGCTGGTACATCCTGCGATGCACATGGTGCCCCAGCCAGAACGTGTCCTCATTCTGGGAGGAGAAATGGGCGGAGCGCTGAGAGAGGTGGTTAAATATGACGATATCAGACAGGTGACGGTGTTGCCCTTGGATATCAGGCTGATAGAGGAGTTTCGCGAGCATAACTTATTTCAAAAGATCAGCAAGGAGAGCTGGCAAGACGGTCGGGTGACCATTGTGGATTCAGAGATATTTAGTTATCTGGATCAGCACCCCGCGGCCTATGATGTGATCATCGTAGACCTGCCGGACCCAGGCAATCTGATGAATAATCAATTTTATACGACAGAGTTCTACCAGCTTTGCCGCCAAAGCCTGACGCAGAATGGAGTGATTGTGACGCAGGCAGGAAGCCCTTATTTCGCTACCAAAGCATTTTACACCATTACAGCGACCATGCAGGATGCAGGTTTTCATACCGCACCGTTCCATAATCAGATTTTGACCCTGGGGGAGTGGGCATGGGTAGTAGGTGCGAGAGAGAAGGCCTCAATCGGCCAGTTGGACAGTATGGAATTTGAGATAAAACCGCTGACATGGCTCAATGCGGAAGCCATGCAAATGATGCTTAGCTTTGGTAAGGTGACTTCAGATACCAGTAACATCAAAGTAAATTCCTTGAAAGATCCGTCTACTTTCATATATTACGTACAAGGCAACTGGTCGCTACAATAGGATGAAAGCAAGCACGTCAAAAAATGCATGGTTATTCGGGAAATCAGTAGATCTGCTGTTTTTATTCCTGCCCGTGTGGGGAGTTTGGATCGCTTGTTTTGCCTTGCCGGAGTCTGTCATCAGTAAAGATATACCGGTTTGGGCATGGCTGCTGTTTGTGGTGGGAATAGACGTCAGTCATGTATGGAGTACAATCTTCCGCACCTATGCCGACAAAGAAGAATTCAGTAATCACCGAACCTTGTTGATCGCGGCACCATTCCTGGCTTTTGCCGCCTTTTTCTTGATTTCAGGGTTCTCACAACCTTTCTTCTGGCGCATCCTGGCTTACATCGCCCTATACCACTTCATTAAACAGCAGTATGGGTTCATGCGGATTTACAAAGCCAGGGCCAAAGACTTTGGTAAAAGATGGATCAAAGATGAGTGGGTGATTTATACCGGCATGTTGTACCCCGTGGTCTACTGGCACCTGACGGATGTCAGAAGCTTTTCGTGGTTTGTGGAGGGAGATTTTATCAACCTTTATAGCTTGCTGTCTGCTTTCCCGGTGGATCAAGTCTTTTTGGTGGCCAACGTAGCCTATTGGCTGTTAATTGTCCTTTGGTTGGCACAGGAGCTTTTTGCGGGAAGCGAACGCTACTGGGGCAAAATCCTGTGGACATTGACCACAGCAATCAACTGGTACCTTGGGATCGTTTATTTCAATTCTGATCTGGTCTTCACCATCACCAATGTGGTGGCACATGGCATTCCCTACATGGTACTGGTGCTGTTTTATGTGGAGAAGAAAAAAAGCAAAGTGCAACAGCAACCACGCAAAATCAGTAAGGTAGTCATGGCGGTCATCGCAATGATCGGTATGGTGTTGGTATTGGCATTTGGAGAAGAATATCTCTGGGACATGCTCATCTACCGTGAAAATAGCCAGCTTTTTGAATCTGTATTGGTTTTTCCCGTCAATGCCCTGGCAAACCCCTGGTGGCAGGCTGCCGGAATAGCGCTGCTCACAGTCCCGCAGGCAACGCATTATATCATCGATGGGTTTATTTGGAAGAGCAACGCAAAGAACCCCCACCTGAAAAGAATATTGTTAAATGAATAGAAGAAAGTTCCTGGCTGGCCTTGCAAGCATACCTGCATTACCCTTGTTATTGCAATCATGCGACTTTTCCGCGGAGCACCACAACGCCGCTTTTCCTTTTCCTATGCATTTACACAGTGACCGTGCACGTGGTCATCTGGTTTTCGAATCGGAAAGTTTTCCAGTGGGAAATACGCTCACGACAGAAACACTGATCGTAGGAGGAGGGGTAGCTGGATTGAGTGCAGCGGCCTCTTTGCCACATTCAGACTTCCTGCTTTGCGAGCTGTCTGACAGACTGGGCGGCACCTCGGCTGCTTCACAATACAAAGACCTTACGCTTGCACAGGGCGCGCACTATGATTTGGAATACCCTGATTATTATGGGGCGGAAGTATTGCAGTTACTGGAGCGGATAGACGTCATCTCGCACCAGCCATGGAAGCAAACCTGGGGATTCAAGGACCGGCAATACATCATACCCCACGAGTCAAAAAACCATTGCTTTGACCACGGGACCCTGCGGTCAGACGTATTGAAAGAAGGAGAGGTGAAGCGACGTTTTCTATCGCTGATACAGGAATATGGTGGTAAAATGCCCATGCCGACCCGATTGATTGAAGGGGAAATGCGTGCGCTCGACCAACTGAACTTCCTGGAGTTCCTAAGGCAGCACCTGGCAATTCCAAGCGACTTTGAGCGGGGACTTGACTACCACATGCTGGACGATTGGGGCGGGACCAGCAAACAGGTTTCTGCGCTCGCTGGCATCCATTACTTCCAGTGCAGGCCTTACTACAAAGAAGTCAATCAGCTGTTCTCACCACCCAGCGGCAATGATTATTTCGTCAAAAAACTGGCAGGGACTGTGGCAACTGACCAACTGCGACTAAATCACCTCGTGAAGCGAATAGAAAGTGTGGGAGATCGGTGGAAAGCAACAGTGGTAGATGTCAGTAATAAGAAACTGGTGACTGTCAATGCCAAAAATGTGATTTATGCTGGTCAGAAGCATGCGCTGAAGCATGTAGTTCCTGCCTATGGCAAGTTTTTCAAAGACCATGTCTATGCACCGTGGCTTGTGCTCAATTTTGTACTAAAGAAACCGTTTGCTGACTTTGGCTACTGGCAGAATGAGATGATCGTTGATGACATCTCTTTTTTGGGTTTTATCAACTCGTCATCACAACACAATACTTTACAAGACAAGCAGGTACTCACCGCTTACTATTGCTTACCTCCTGAATCCCGTAAGTACCTGGCAGACATTGGCAAACACCAAAACTCCATCGTCAGGAAGACACTGGGATATCTTTCTGCCTACTTTGGGACGCAGCTTGATGATCGGGTAGAAGCAGTCTTCCTCAATGCGATGGGACACGCCATGCCCATCCCTACACCTCACTACTTATTCAGAAATCGTAACCTGGAAACTGCGTCGTCTAACTTTGCTTTTGCCGGGGTGGACCATCATCGTTTGCCATTGCTGTTTGAGGCGATGGATTCGGGGATAGAAGCAGTGAAAGCCCTCTATGAGACTACATCTCTTACATGATTGGACAAAATTGTACTTTGAGAGGTAAAAAAAGCTGAATAAATGCGTTCCAGTACAGAAGAAACATAGAATTAGCTGTTTTTTTGACTATATTGACGCATTTTATAAGTGCAAAAAAATCTTAAATAGAGTCAGTTGAGTTTCGATCATTTTAATTTTCATGCAGACCTGAAGGAAGGCCTCGACATGATGGGTTTTAACGAACCAACACCAATCCAACAGCAAGCGATTCCGATCATTCTGGACGGCCATGATTTGATTGCCTGCGCCCAGACGGGAACCGGTAAAACTGCAGCGTTTGTTTTGCCTACTTTGAGTAACATCGCCAATGAGCCCAGAGATCACATCAGTGCTTTGATTCTGGCCCCCACCAGAGAGCTGGTTTTGCAGATTGACCAGCAAATAGAAGGATTTTCCTACTTTACGAATGCGCGCTCTATGGCCATCTATGGCGGTGGTGACGGCATGGCCTGGTCTCAGCAGAAGAAGGCGATAGAGAAAGGTGTAGACATCATTGTGGCTACACCCGGAAGACTGATTGCCTTGATGAACACAGTCTCTCATTTTTTTAAAAACCTGGACTTTTTAATCCTGGATGAGGCAGACCGCATGCTGGACATGGGTTTTATGGACGATATCCTCCGGATTGTAAGTCAATTGCCCAAAAAACGACAGACGATCATGTTTTCCGCGACTATGCCGCCGAAGATCAGGCAATTTGCCAAGCAATTACAGGAAGATCCCAAGGAAGTGACCATTGCCATTTCCAAACCGGCAGCAGGAATTTCTCAGAAAGCCTTCATGGCCTATGAGGAACAAAAGTTGCCCTTACTGGAATTTTTCCTGAAGTCAGGCTACTTCGATTACGTCATTGTATTTGCCTCTACCAAGCTCAAGGTAGGGCAGCTTTACAAGTCAGCTAAGAAAATGAAACTGGCTGTAGAAGCTTTCCACTCAGGGCTGGAGCAATCTGAGCGAGAAGATATCCTGCGTGCTTTCAAGGCAAGAAAAGTGAAAATATTAATCGGGACCGATATCCTGTCCCGAGGTATTGATGTGGAAGGGATTAACCTGGTAGTGAACTATGATGTTCCCGGAGACCCCGAAGACTACGTACACAGAATTGGAAGAACTGCCAGGGCTGATACTACGGGCGAGGCCATTACCTTCATCAACGAAAAAGACCAGGGTAAATTCTCTCGTATTGAAGAACTGATAGGAAGAGAAATTATGAAAACTACCAGCTTGCCCGCTCGCCTCGGAGAAGGCCCTCAATACCGGGTGAGAAAGTCTGGTCCTAAGAAAAAATATAAGCGAAGAAAGAAGTAATCTTCACATTTATTATCAAAAGATAATAGATGTTTATGTGTTTTGACCAAATTAAAAGTAGTTGATAAATTAAAACAGAAAATATTTACTAATTACTGATAGGTATTGTATCTTGAAAGCTAACAACCTTTTTTAAACAAGAGAATACTTATGAAAAAGCAAAAATTAACGTTAAGAGATCTTAAGGTCAAGAGTTTTGTTACTAAGCAAGACGAAGTGAACAAGCAAACACTGAAAGGTGGTGCTGGGACACATTATGACACTTGGTGTGATCCAAAAACTTGTCCGGATTTTCTGATTCCACTTCGGTAATTAGAATTAGCCTTTGAATCTTGCTTTGATTCTTTAGTTTCAAAATTCTGAAGAATTGAAGCATGTTCGTTGATTTACCACCCTTCGTATTTCAACAAAAATAATATTTACAATTTTCGGCAAGGAGTTTATTCCCTGCCATTTTCAATTTCATCATTAAAGGGGACCTCTAAAAACTAGATTTGAAAATTTAATTGTAAGGTTTATTTCTGAGACGAGCGATGCCCCGCCGGGACATCAAAAACGGAGTTTAGCAGCGCTAAATGAGTATTTCGATAACGCGGTATCAGGAAGGAAGATCGGATCGCGTAGATGCAATAAACAAGCAATATGGAGTTATTAGAGGTGCACTAAAAACACAATTATGAAAAAGCAAAAATTATCATTGAAAGATCTTAAGGTCAAGAGTTTTGTTACTAAGCAAGACGAAGTGAACAAGCAAACACTAAAAGGTGGTGCAGGGACGCATTATGATACTTGGTGTGATCCAAAAACTTGTCCGGAGTTTCTGGTTCCATTTGAGTAATTGGAATTAGCCTTTGAAGCTTGCTTTGATTCTTTAGATTGAAAATTTTAAAGAATCAAAGCATTTTTTTTGTTTACCACCCTGTATAATTCAACAAAAGCAACATTTACAACTTTCGGTAAGGAATTCACTCCCTGCCATTTTCAATTTCATCAT
>ERZ1740068.608-NODE-608-length-15536-cov-8.328919_pt1 | contig 15536 bp, 13 predicted proteins | sample MGYA00581735_ERZ1740068 | MGnify/ENA primary metagenome ERZ1740068 (study PRJEB43018, sample SAMN04849740) | marine metagenome | isolation source: floating plastic debris | place: Pacific Ocean | collected 2008-08-30 | study: EMG produced TPA metagenomics assembly... | reverse complement strand
ATGGGGTGAGCTTTGCTTGTTTTTTGTACGGGTATCCGAATGCCTCTGATTCAGACAAGTATAAGTTTCACCCCTGCTTTTTTAGGGCTTAAAATGAGGTATCACCATGAAAAAAATTCTGCTACTCGAAGTGGACAACAACCTGATTGAATCCATCAAGCACACAGCTGCTCAAAATGACATGCTCCTAACCGTCAGACAATTCACCAAATGCGGTGCGATACTGCAATATCTGGACAAGTACCACACGGATTTCTACTGTTCAATGGCATGATCCCCACTGCAAGCCCTGGACCCTAAAAACGAGGCAGGCCTCTGAGAATGAAACCCAATCTTCTCGTCCGCCGAAGCTTCCGCGAAGGTGGATTCAACCACGACTATCTCTCAAGAGACCTGACAGAGATTATCAAAATCCAGCGACGGTTTCCATTGCTCAGAATTCTGATCTACTATAATCCATCAAAAGACCAACACAACCAACTCATTGCCTGGGATTATTCTTTGTTTACCTACAAGGGCGAATACCAGCTCAATGACCTGCAAGACGCCTTACAAAAGCCTAATGGGATGTATTTGTTGGAGGTGAATTGAGGTTTTTTGCTACGCACGAATTGCATGTTGGGAGAATACTAGTATAGACAAAGATCATAAGAGAAGGAAATCTTAATTTATAAATCGTTTTGCACCATTGCTTTGAATCATTCTTAAAATTTGATAATTTAGTGGCGTAAAAGTTCGCCAATGAGTTCAGGAGATCCAATTTCAAATATTTCTCTCAATGAAATTTATGACTATCTAGCTTCAAGAGAGAATCAGACTTTAGTTGATCTATTAGAGGAACAATGCAAAAAGCATGGTGTCTCACAAAGACAACTTAGCCAAATCATTGGCATTCAAAGAAAATCGCTTCAACGAATATTAGAGGGAGAAGCCCAGAAGGTAGATGTGCTTACGCTCTTGAAGATCAATCAGTTTCTTGGACTTGATATCAATGAAGTTATTAAGCTGTATGTCAGTGGTATTCCTAGTGAAAGCGTAAAAGAACTAGAGGCAAGTCGCAAATCTGCGTTTATTGTAAAACATTTTGACCTTGAAGGCTTAAAGAAATCCGGCTTTATCAAGAGTCTGGTTGATTTTGATGAGATTGAACAGAGAATTTTGTCATTCTTCAGCCTTGAGTCAATTTATGAATACGAATCTGAGGTAAGCTCAGCACTTTTCAGCAGGACTAAAAAAAGTACTCACGATAAAATGATGGAGTTTTGGGTGAAGTCAGCCTACCTTCAATTCCAGAAAGTTAATAATCCGAATGATTATAATCGTGACTCTTTACTGGAACTAATTACTAAAATTAAACCATATACAAGACAAGTCGGAAAAGGTCTAACTACAGTAGTAAAGGCTCTTTTCAATACGGGTGTTACGGTGATTATTCAATCTTACATGACTAAAACCCAAATAAGGGGTGGCACCTTTATTGTAAATGGCAAACCATGTATAGTTCTAACAGACTTCAATAAGAGATATGATACGTTGTGGTTCACTCTTCTTCACGAGCTATGCCACGTTCTGTTTGATTTGGATACCATAGAAACAACCAGATACCATCTTAGCGGAGAACCTGACATCTTCTTGATTGAAGAAGAAGCAAATCAATTTGCCAGGGATTATCTATTGAAGCAAGAAAAACTGGCACTGGTTAAACCATTTATATTTTCCGATGGCGTCGTCGAAGAGTATGCTCGACAATGGAAAATTCACCCTTCAATAATTTATGGTTTGTATTTAAATGAAAATGAAAAGTACTACCCAAAATTTAGGAGTTATATAACAAAATCGGATGAGGCTGTCAGAACACTAAAACTCAGCAGTTGGGATGAAAAATCAATATTAGAGCACGCTGAGAAAATTAAAAAAGTTTTAATGTCAAATAGTTGAATATCATGAGTGAGGATAAGAAGGACGAAGAAAAAAAGAAGAAACAACAAAAGAAAGAAGAGATTGATAGAATTCTGAAGGCAGCTGATTCTGGCAAAGAAATGCAGTTAGGTCTACACACTAAGGATTTTTCTTTTCTCGATGGTGTAGAAGATAAGTTCGCGAAGGACCTACAGAACCCAGATGAATCTTATAGATTATACTACAGCATCAGGCGGCTTTTAATGGAGTACCTTCCAAAGGGGAAAGAAAATAAAAAGGCCAGAGACTTAATCTATGATCAAAAAAATCTATTTCTGAATCGAGGAAAAGCTAAAGGCTCTGATGGATTGAGAGGAAGTGATGGCCGACAAGCTTATATTTCTTCAGACCTTACTGTAGCACTTGAAATTGTGAAGAACTGGATAAAGTCAGGAGCTAATACTTTTGATATATACAAGTCCTTCAATGATAAAAATAAAGAACTAGGATACATTGATGTAAAAAAGGAATAACTGTTAATTCTTACAATCTAACTTGATGAGCATCTTACTAGTAAATATTTATCGAGCACCAACCTGAAACAATTTCTGCAAAGATCATTTTAAGACACGCGCCCACCGTCTCTATCAAAAGAAATCCAAACATAAAACAATCTACGCGGCTCGGGCCAGGGATAGCAGCAAGCTACCATGTAGCGCGGATAGCCCGGTTCAGGCCCCCAAATCAATCAAACTGCGACCCACTACAAGTCGAGCGGGACGCTCTCGCCTTTTTAAGCACAAGTGGACACTTGCGCTAGTGCTAGTTACCTCTCCTCCAAAATCAACGCCGGAATCTCCAGTGACTTGTACAGCTCGTTGTAGGCCTTCATCTCTGTGTTGATGATGTCGTCGCGTTCTTTTTGGTAGACAGCCCAGTCCTTCATGAGGTCGCGGAAGCGTTCTTTGGCGCCTTGCGTGACGGTGGGGTCGGGCTGGTCGATGTAGTTCATCAGCTGGATGAGCTGGGCATTGAGCTTGTTGTTGAAATTGATGACGTCCTGGAAGGTTTTCTGCTTCTCTTGTACCAGGTTCTCCTCCCATGTATTGATGCGCTCCTGCAACTCCTTGCCCTTGGCAATCAACGTGTCAGCATCGGCATTGCCCTTCAACAGTTTGGCATAGTGGGTCAGTTGGGCCTTCGCAGACCGCATCTGATTGACAGATTTGTGCATCTCCTTCAGGGTGTTTTCGATGACGATGAGGGTGTTTTGCTGCGTGGAAAAGCCTCTTTCGGGCACTTTCATAGCCGGGTTGGGGAGGACGGTGGCCGTCGTGGTGACCGTGTCTTCCTCCAGAATGAGCCGCAACGTAAAATCGCCGGGTGCTAAGCTGGAACCGGAAAGTCCGCCGAAAACGAAGAGTTTGTTGATGGCAGGGATGGCTTCGCGGTTGAAATTCCAGGTGAAGCGGTTGTAGCCCATCTTCGAAGGCAGGGCCTCAGGCTTGGCAGGTCCGCCGGGCCAGGATTTGAAGTCGTCCTGCGCTTTGTTGGTATACGTCCTGATGACTTTGTCGCCTTGCAGAACTTCCAGCTTCAGACTGAGCGTATCAACGTCCTGGTCTACATAATAGTCGAAGGTGACGCCGCTGCGGGGATTGGTACCCTGACCGACGGCTTTGGAAACACCATTGAAAATACGGTAGCTGTCTTTGGGTTGGAAGATCTGAACTTTCTCTTTTGTTGCAGTGATGTTTTGCAGCACGCCCAGGTCGTCGAGGATCCAGAAGCCGCGGCCGGAGGTGGCAGCGACCAGGTCATTGTCCTGGATGATGAGGTCGTTGATGGCTACAACGGGCAGGTTGAGGTCGAGGCGTTGCCAATTGGCACCATCGTCATTGGAGACGTAGAGGCCTGTTTCGGTACCAGCGTAGAGCAATCCTTTGCGCTTCTTGTCGGCACGGACCACGCGAGCAAAGCCATTGGGGTCATCCAGTCCTTTGACGATCTTCGTCCACGACTGGCCGTAGTTGCTGGTCCTGAAAATGTGGGAGCTCAGGTCCATTGATTTGTAGCGCATCACAACCACATAGGCCGTCGCGGGATCGTGCTCAGAGATGTCGATGCTGTTGATGATGCCATCGGAAATCCCGGGCGGGGTGACGTTCTGCCAGCTTTCGCCGCCGTTTCGGGTAATGTGCAACAGGCCGTCGTCGCTACCGGCATATAAGACGCCTTCCTCATGCTGAGACTCTACCAGCGACATGAGCGTATTGTAGTTTTCGCCACCGGCCGCTTCGTTGGTATAAGGTCCGCCGCCGGGGCCGTGCTTGTCTTCTTCGTTACGGGTAAGGTCCGGGCTGACAGTTTGCCAGCTGATGCCGCCATCCGTTGTTTTGAACACAACGTTTCCGGCATGGTAAATCGTATTTCTGTCGTGCGGAGAGGAGATGATTGGCGCATTCCAGTTGTAGCGATAGCGCGAATCCTTTGGCGCGATGCTTAGTCCCAGTTCGGGATATTCTTTGATAGACTTCTGCGTGCGTGACGTTCTGTTCCACTTGCTGATATTGCCCTGATAGGTACCGCCATAGACCGTTTCGGGATTATCCGGGTCGAAGGCGATGAAAGCACTTTCGCCACCGGCCACAGAATACCAGTCCTTCCAGTCGATGCCGCCGTCGTTGGTACGGCTCGCGATGGCAATGGCCGAGTTGTCCTGCTGACCGCCGTAGACATTGTAAGGCACCAGGTTGTCGGTGATGACGCGGTAAAACTGCGATGTCGCCTGATTTTGCTGCGTGCTCCAGCTCTTACCGCCGTTGAATGAGATATTGGCACCGCCGTCGTTGGAGTTGATCAGGTTGCTATTATCGTGCGGGTTGATCCACAGGTGATGGTTGTCGCCGTGCGGCACGGGAATATTAAAGAAGCTCCTGCCGCCATTGATGGATTTCATCACGGGCGCATTGAGCACATAGACGATGTTTTCATTTTGCGGATCAGCAAAGATCTCCATATAGTACCACGACCGGGCGATGTTCACGCGATTGCCATTGACCTGCGTCCAGTTGTCTCCGGCATCATCTGAGCGGTAGACGCCTCCTTTTTCACCTTCCGCTTCGATGACGGCGAAGACACGCTCCGAATTGGCTCTCGATACAGAGATACCCGCCTTGCCAAACTCCTCCGGCAGACCTTCCGACATTTTGGTCCAGGTATCACCACCATCGGTGGATTTGTACAGGCCAGAGTTCTCCCCACCCGACTCGATGATCCACGGATAGCGACGGTGTTGCCACATGGCCGCATAGAGAATCCGCGGATTGTTCATGTCCATCGACAGCGAAGACGCACCCGTTGTGCTATTGACGTACAGCACCTGCTCCCAGGTCTTGCCGCCGTCCGTGCTTCGGTAAATGCCTCTTTCCTTCGAAGGCCCATATTGCGCACCCTGTGCCGCGATGTAGATCACATCCGGATTGGCAGGGTGGATGATCACATCAGAGATATGATGCGTTTTCTCCAGCCCCAGGTGGGACCACGTTTTGCCCGCATCCATCGATTTGTAGACACCGTCACCCATCGAAGTCATCACCCCGCGGGCGGCATGTTCACCCATGCCTACAACGACGACATTGACGTCACTTTCCGAGACGGCGATAGCCCCGACAGACCCCGTCTTAAAAGACCCATCCGAAATATTTTCCCAGGTAATCCCCGCATCCGTCGTCTTAAAAACCCCACCGCCGGTAGAGCCCATGTAGTAGGTATGCGGCTGCCCGATGACACCCGTAGAAGTCACACTACGTCCCCCACGAAACGGCCCGATGTTCCGCCATTTCAGCCCATGAAACAAAGAATCCGTCAGTGCCACCACCGGCACCTGCTCAGTCGTCGTTTTCTTCTTCTTCCGCCGCTGCGCCTCCCCGGCCGATGGCCATAGGAGTAGGCAGGTGAGTAATAGAGTGAAAATTGTAAAGAGGTTTTTCCTCGTTTGGGATTGAGAGGAGAGTGGGTAAAGGTTAGTCATTGGGTAAGTATAAGGTTATTTTGATAAGGTAAGGCGTTCTGGCCAAACGCCGTCCAATGTCCAATCTAGCAGAATGCGGTTGTTTTTGCAAGTGGGGGTATTGTGGTTGGTGAGTGGGGTGTTTGGGTGGGTGAAGGGAATGGTTTGGGGGCCTGCTCCTACCGTCGCACCAGGCTATTCGTTTCTACTCCTCCCCCGGACTCTGATCCGGGGTGCGGGGTATTCACCCGGCGTGGGTCGCTGCTATCCTTGGCCCGGGGTTGTTCCGCAAGATTATGATTTACTTATAGGAATTAAGAATGGATCGCTAAGGTTTGCAGCGAACATCGGTTTCGATGCATATCATCCCTCTTCGATTATTCTCTGTATTTCGTCTTGTGGCAACCCAGTAATAGACGAAATCACTTCAATAGAAAGGCCTGCTTGGTGAGACTTTAAAACAGTGAGACGTTTTTCTTCAAACTTGCCTTCTTCTCTACCGACTTCTCTACCTTCTTCTCTACCTTCCTCTCTGGCTTTATCCAATGAGTTTTTTAAATCTCTGTAGGACTTCAGGCTATCCTCATAAGCTTGTACTTCTTCTGGAGTAAATTTGGCGATTTCTGCGACTTCAAAAAGCTTTTCAAATATTCCTTCTCGCAACTCATCCGGCAATCTATCCAACTTGTTGAGGTTTCGGATGACGTACATCCATTTATCAAAACGAGTTTGCAGTGCTTTGATGTCCTTCTGAAACTTGGGCATTTCCAGATAGACAAAGGTCAATTTGTCATAAAAAACCTTACAGGTCTCAATATCTGACAATTTTACGTCGTAGCGATACTTATCTTTTTCCGCTTTATCTTCATCAAAAACAAAATCCAGGATAGCAATAGTATATACTGCTTTCAATTCAAAGTCCCAATCTGAGCCTTTTTCTGCTTGTTCTCTGATTGGAAAAGTGGAGTAGTAAACTGTCCGATCCTTAAAAAACTTCTGCTTCGCCTTTTGTAACTCAACAATGAACTTTTCCCCTCTCTCATTTTCACAGTACAGATCAAAGATTGCTTTCCTGTCCTCAATACTGTTTCCAAGTCTATCCGCTTTAAGATAAGTGAGATCGGTAATGGTACCTTGTTCGTTTTTGAGCAATTCGTTTAAAAAGTCAAGCAGCAGGTCTTTGTTTGGCTCCTCGCCAAAGAGTCGTTTAAAACCGTAATCGGTAAAAGGATTTATATATTTTTCTTTCGTCAACTCCATTGCTGCGCTTGTACTTCCCTCAAAGATAATGAACCTAAAAGAAGATAAGGGTAGACTATTCTGAATTTCAGTGGATTGACTTGAGGTTACGATACATCACCATTCCCCACCTCCCTCTTCTCATCCTCCAGAATATCCAGGAAATTGAAAAAGTACTTCATGTCCTCTGCAAATTCCCCTAACTCAGAGTTGTGGTCTTCTTTTTCTTCGATGAGGTGTTGGAGTAGTAGGTTTCTTAGATTTCGGTTGAACCGAGAGATGTCAATTGCACCGGACAAGTCATCTAAAGCGTCGATGGACTTTTGTGTCAAGTTGATTGGGTTGAGTTCTTTTAAGGTCATAATATCAAATATACTACTTTTTAATTACTATTAATAAGTAGTAACATAAAAATATCAAACACTATTCATTTGTTGTATGGCAACTGATAAGAATGAGCTAAAAGCAATTGAACTGAATAAGCTGGCAGAAAGAATCCGATCTATACGGATTAAGAAGGGGTACTCCAATTATGAAAACTTCGCCTACGAGCACAAAATTCCAAGGGCGCAGTATGGCCGCTACGAAAAAGGGGAGGATTTAAGATACAGCAGCCTAGTGAAAATTGTCAAAGCCTTCGATATGACAATGGCTGAGTTTTTTAGTGAGGGGTTTGAGTGATTTTTTTCGGTAAAAGTAAGTAGGAAACTTTGAAAATCAGACACTTTTTAGTTGATGAACTATTGATCAACTTCCTTGATTCTATTCAACATTTTATTATAAAGGGTAGCGACATTCCTATTTTTGAATACTAAGGTTTCCAAAAATTCCGTATGACGAGAATTTACTGGAAATCTGATTTTTACATCAAAATCATCAATAACTAATACATCCATGGGGAAATCTTCGACATCAAGCCTGATCATTGTATAATGTTTGAGGCCCTCAAACTCTTTCAGCCAAATAAAATCTACATCGTTTAGATCAAGGCTCTTAGGAACATATCGCACAATTCTTACTTTTTGCCTTAGTTTTTCTTTCATCAATAATCTGTAATTCTCAGAAGGTACATCCCTACTAAAATGTGTTACAGAGATTGACTTTTTAGCTTTACGAATCTCATTATATGAATCGTCCCCATCATAATTTGCGTCTATGGTAAACCTATGTTCCCAGTCATTCCAAAGCTTAATTTCTGACCAAATAATCATTCCAATCAAAACCGAGAATATTGGAGCCAAATATAAAACCCAGCTTGGAATACTGCTTAAAGTGTTAAGCACACCAAACACTCCAAATCCGTAGCCAATTAAACTACTTATTTCAGATGCCTTGAGTGGGAATTTACGCTGCTTAATACAGTAGGTAAGTGTATTCATGATATCGATCTTTTACAAGGGGTTCTAGTAGAGCCTACAGCTAAAAGTGTAATTATTTATGACTAATTTAACTAGTAGAAAGGACTTTGCAAATGCTTAGTCCCTATTTCACATCACCATTCCCCACCTCCCTCTTCTCATCTTCCAGAATATCCAGGAAGTTGAAAAAGTATTTCATGTCCTCCGCAAATTCCCCGAAGTCGGAATTATGGTCTTCTTTCTCTTCTATGAGGTGTTGGAGGAGCAGGTTTCTTAGGTTTCTGTTGAATCGAGAGATATCTATCGCACCGGATAAGTCATCCAAAGCATCGATGGATTTCTGAGTGAGGTTAATCGGGTTGAGTTCTTTGAGAGTCATAATATCAAGAAAGTTTTAATGGTGATTATGTTGAATAACTAACTGCATACAACTGTTATCAATTACGTGTTTGCTATAGCGAACACAATATAAAAATAATTTCTTGATATTCGGTATAGTGAACACGGATAACGAGCAATATTTTCAGAAATTAGGTGCCAGAATCAAGTTGTTGAGGGAGCAAAAAGGCCTGGACCAGAAGTCCTTTGCCTTTTTCTGCGAGATCGGTAGAACGCAACTATACATGATCGAAAATGGTAAAACGAATCCACGCTTACTTACCTTGATGAAGATTGCGGCGGGGTTTGAGATGACGGTTGATGAGTTATTGAGGGTGGGTTTGGAGTGAAGGTGAACAAGACTGTTATCATTCAAACTTACTATCTATAATCTTTACTATGTGACCTCTTTGGATTAGAGAAGTATCCGAGCTCCTCCTGAACTATTCTGGCATTTTGAATAAACTGATCATCAAGCTCCGGGACTTCTAAATAGCAGACATCAAAATGACTTTCACCCTTAAGGCATTTACCAAGCGCAATACCAACAACAATCTCAGCCTCTGGGTTTTCAACTCTGGCCACACAGCATCTCATTATTAATTCCTTTTCTTTATCCTCCCAATTTTTGTCAGTTAAAGGCATAAGTACATAGGTGTGATTGCTACCAGCAATCGGTTGAATCATTCTTGCGTTTACTTTTTTTTTGAAGGCATTTTCAAGCACAATCCCCAATTCGATTCTGTTAATTCGAGGCTCTAAGTTTATTGTTCTGACAGACAGTTCAAGTTCAGACATTCTCTCAGATGAAACCTTACCATGGTTGTTTAATTGATACTCGTACATGTTCTCAATCAATTCATCCCAAATAAATCTAAGCTGGATTTCTCTTCGCCATTTTGAATACTCCTTTGATCTCTGGTAGTCATGCCACATATCAGCATCAATAGTGATTAAGTCCGCAGGATAAGTTAGATCCAAACCTGTTTGAAGGTACAATGCTAGAAAATCTGCTTCAGAAGGGATTAGAATTGTTTTATCAACTATAAACTTTTCTTTGGCAATTAAATAATTCGTGAAATCAGTTATTGTATCCAATTCGTTAAGAACTATCCAAGTTGATCTTTCATCTAATACGTGAATAAATCCTTTACCAAAATTTCCAGTCTCAATTGGGAATTCTGGTTTACTCCCAAAAGCAATTGCAATTCTATGAATAATTCTTTGCTTCTTGTCAGGCAACTTAATTACACGTGAACGATCTTTAGTTAAAATTTTATCAACAGAATTTAGGAACCTTTCTGCCCCGTAAATCTGATCTGCTGACTCATGAATTGCCTTCTTTACCCATCTTTCATATTGTATATTCTCATCTGGGTGATTAGATACAGTTATATCCTTGACAGAGATTATGACAATGTGATTTTCACATACAACAAAGACATCACATAGTTCCTTCCCTTTCTTACCTAATGGGTTAGGAAAACTCCAAAACGGTAAGAACGATTTTCGGCATAGTTCAGCTACAAATTTTTCTGAGGGAGTCATTTGATTTTATTGATGTTGCTCATTTCTCATACGTTCTCTCTTGTTAACTATATCGTTTTTACTTCTGGAAATGTAATGATCATTCCGAGTTTCTCCTGTATCGCCTGTCGGCATTGAACCTTATACTCTTCATCATCACTTTCCAATGCATACCTAGCGGCTTTGAATAAATCAGCTGTCAGGATTAATCCTATTTTTTCTCTAGCTGCACCAGACTGGCATTTTCTGGTAAAATCTAGATTTCGATCATCTGGGTTTGTCAATCTTTGAGGATTACCAAAGATCAGGCCGTATGCTTTTTCGTCAATTTCTTCTCTTTCAAAGTCTGCATTTAATCCATCTAAGAGTTGACGGAACTTAGAAACATCAATATCCTTTGTATCCTTGCCTTCACACTCACCTATATACCTATCCCCTTCTGGAGAAAAAATCACTTGATCTAATTCGAGTTCTCCGTCGTCGTAGTTCTCGGCTTTGTATCCTAATACAATCAAAGCTTTTATTACTGCTTGTTCCAAAGGTTTACCCGTTTCAAATAGCAAATCCTTTAAACTTTCCTGTTCTTCTAGGATTAAACTCAATTCTTCATTTGCAGCTACCCTCTTTTCTATTTCCTTTTGATTCTTTGCAATACTCTTTTTTGTCTTTTCTGCTTCTTGAAGTTTAAAATCTTTAGCAGAGAGCCATTTCGGTTGAGGAGTCTTTGATTTTTCTTTTCTTAAAGCCTTATCGATTGCAACAATGGAATTAATAAATATTTTCCCTGTTTTCACTGCTTCGTCTGTCCAATAGCTTTCATCATTTTCCTTGTCGTATGTAGTGAAATCTTGAATGCTTATGTTTAAGCTGGGAATGAGTACTAGAAAGCCATTTTTCACTTTCAAGTTAGCCCCTAAAAAACGATCCTTGTTTTTAGATGTAAATGTTGGACTTGATATTTTATCTCCTTCAATGTAAACATCGTATTTCATGAAATCCTTGAAGTTTTTGTAGAAGTCATTTACAATGGCGGCATTTGGCTTAATAACTCTTCCTGAAGATGGAGTAATTTTTAGAAAGTCCAATGGTAAAAATTTATAGTTGTCATATGGACTAACATGATTTATTATTTTTTGATTTCTTCCCGTTCCACTAAAGTCCTTGGTTCCGGTGTGAACAAAAAAATCCTGACGCTTGCAAAGAATAACAATCAATGTTTTGCCTGAATTAACAAAATTTAGAAGTTCCTTTTTCCAATGTGCAGAATGTTCTATAATTTGAGCTGATGACTGCTTATTATAAAGTCCTTTTCCCTCATAAGTCCCACTATCATTTGCCCAGGAGCTCTCATAAGTTGAGTATTCTGTATGTTTCAGGTCAGGGCAAAAAATTGCAATATCTGCATCTGAAAGAGACCGCAAGCTATCTAGTCTAATATAATTCTCACCTCCTGATGGAATTGTAAATCCAACACTTACTAACTCTTTCATAAATCAATAATAAATATAGTTAGGTCGAAACAAGAACCACGTTAACCACAGTCTATTCGATGTATTAGTTGTTTTATTTACATCTAGCCGCCAATCAAAGATCGCCTGATTAGAAGGAATGGCGTTCGTGTAAAAAAAATATGTAAACAACAAGTCAACCTAGAAGGTATTGCACCAATCACTAGTAATTAATTATAAATGGAATATAAATAGAATTACTCAAACGGGGTGAGTGATTGTAAGAAATTTTGAGGGGGGATACTGTGTAGGATTCGCATTTCATGGAACCTAAAGGATTCAGTGGACAAGGAGGTAGTACACAATTGTCTCTTCTCCGAAATCTGGGATAGCCATTGCAAGAAGTAAAATATCCGAGCCGGCATTTGAAAAAGCCCCTTAGAACTGCTTTACCATAAATATTGTTTATTTTTAAGTAGATGAATTTACAGAGTCGAAAAATAGCGTTTGTGCAGGAGTTTCTACGACTTGAAGACGAAGCTGTCATCGCAGACCTTGAGGAGTTGCTCAGAGAACGCATCAGTTCAGATGGCGAGGGTTCGCCAATGTCAGTTAAGCAGTTCAATCAGGAAATAGACCGCTCTATCGAGGATTCCAAAAATGACAGAGTCATCAAAGCCAGGGACTTAAAGAAGAAGATTGACCAATGGAACTGACGGTTTAGTTATTTATTTCGTCAATACTGCCAAAAGTAGAATCGAGGTCGTCAACGTATTTGATTACAGGTGGAATCATGTTAGGATGGAAGAGTTTGACTGATGCCGCTAATACATCTACCACTATGCAATTTATCCAACAAGCTGTTGGAATTTCTCAAACTTCTTCACTCTTCCCTATTCAAAATATCTTCAACCGAAGTATGTTCAATACAGTCTTCATCAGGCTCATTCATGGCGATATAAAGCAATTCGATAATTTCATTTGGGAGGGACTTAATGGAAGTTCTACACAAACCTTCGATCTGTGCAATGACGGCTTCATCTTCGAGGTTAGTAATCCAGTTGATCAGGGATAGTTTTCTTTATCCAATTGTCATAGGTTAAAGTTAAGCTCCAGATTTTGGGTCCTCTCCCTTTTTGTTCAACTACTATTCCCAACCCTTTTGTCAATTGGTAAGCACTTTTTTGCTTATGATTTTTGTTGGGGTAATGATTGTGATAATTACTAGACGTTCATGGTGATCATGAATATTTAGGAAGGATTCAAAATTGTCCCCTGCTGTAATTTCTACATTCTTTTTAAGTAGTGTCTGGCCGACCATATTACTTAACAGCCAAGTGGCATTATGCTCTACGTCACTACTAAAACGAGCTACAATGGTATTATCTTTTTTGTAAGCGATCAGAATCTCTTCATTGGAATCGCCCGTCATGATAATTTCTCTACTTTCATCAATTTTGTTGTGAGCTTGGGGTGGTGGATTTGACGTACAGTTATCCTGTGGTGGATTAGCTGCTAAAACACTAATTTCAGAACTGGTCAGTGCAGTATCATAAATACGAACATCATCCATAAAACCACTAAACTTACTGGCTCCATTAGATTGTGCACCAATAGCCAAAGGCTGATCATTAGTGATGATTGGAGTACTCATAGGTACGCTGCCTTCTTCAACTCCATCTATGTACAATTTAACAAGTTGACTATTTAGATCGTAGGTGGCTGCGATGTGCATCCATCCACTATCGTTCAATGGGTAAGATGATACTGAGTTAATTCTAAAGTTGTTGCCTGACGTTTTTTGATTGAAACGAACGAATACTTTACCGGAAACGGATAACGATAATTCATATCCATCTGTGGTGAAAATATTACCTTTTTTGATCACATATTGAGTGGAGTAAGACGATAGCGAAGGCTTAATCCAACCAGCTATGGTGATGACATTCGTCAAATCCAGGCTCGGACTATCTGGAATTGTGGCATGGGTAGAACCATCAAGGTTTAACACATGCCCACCATTTTGGTCGATACACCAACTTTGATTTCCAATAATCGTTCCTGCATTGTTGTTATTAGAATCATCTGTTAATGCAGTCCCGCCATTTTCATCCATTTCATAATGAGCGGCCAGTGGTGCCGTCGAAGTTGGATTGCAATCTTCTTGCGGTGGATTAGCCGCTAAAACACTAATTTCAGAACTGGTCAGTGCAGCATCATAAATACGTACATCATCCATAAAACCACTAAAATTACTGGCTCCATTAGATTGTGCGCCAATAGCCAAAGGTTGATCGTTAGCGATGATTGGAGTGATCATTGCTACACTGCCTTCTTCAACTCCGTCTATGTACAATTTAACAAGTTGACTATTTAGATCGTAGGTGGCTGCGACGTGCATCCATCCACTATCGTTCAATGGGTAGGATGATACTGAGTTAATTCTAAAATTATTACCAGAAGTTTTTTGATTGAAACGAACGAATACTTTACCAGAATTCGATAATGACAATTCATATCCATCCGTAGTGCCATAATTCCCCTTTTTGATCACATATTGAGTAGAGTAAGACGATAGCGATGGCTTGATCCAACCAGCTATGGTGATGGCATTCATTACATCCAAACTCGGACTATCTGGAATTGTTGCATGGGTAGAACCATCAAGATTTAATACATGCCCCCCATTCTGATCTGCACACCAACTTTGATTTCCTATAATCGTTCCTGCATTGTTGTTATTAGAATCATCTGTCAATGCAGCCCCGCCATTTTCATCCATTTCATAATGAGCGACCAGTGGTGCCATCGAACTTGGATTGCAATCTTCTTGTGGTGGATTAGCCGCTAAAACACTAATTTCAGAACTGGTCAGTGCAGCATCATAAATACGAACATCATCCATAAAACCACTAAACTTACTAACTCCATTAGATTGTGCGCCAATGGCCAAAGGCTCGTCGTTAGTGATGATTGGAGTACTCATAGACACGCTGCCTTCTTCAACTCCATCTATGTACAATTTAACAAGTTCACTATTTAGATCGTAGGTAGCTGCGACGTGCATCCACCCACTATTGTTCAATGGGTAAGATGAGACAGAGTTAATTCTAAAGTTGTTGCCTGACGTTTTTTGATTGAAACGAACGAACACCTTACCGGAATTCGATAATGACAATTCATATCCATCCGTAGTACCATAATTCCCCTTTTTGATCACATATTGAGTGGAATAGGCCAATAAGGAGGGCTTAATCCAACCAGCTATGGTGATGGCATCTGTTACATCCAGACTCGGACTATCTGGTATCGTCACGTGTGTAGTACCATCAAGGTTTAATACATGTCCATCATTTTGGTCATTGCACCAACTTTGAGTTCCAACAATCGTTCCTGCATTGTTGTTGTTTGACTCATCAAACAAAGCAGTCCCGCCATTTTCATCCATTTGATAATAAGCGACCAGTGGTGCCGTCGAAGTTGGATTGCAATCTTCTTGCGGTGGATTAGCCGCTAAAACACTAATTTCAGAACTGGTCAGTGCAGCATCATAAACACGAACATCCTCAATCAAACCATTAAACTTACTGGCTCCATTAGATTGTGCGCCAATGGTTAAGGGCTGATCATTAGTGATGATTGGAGTACTCATAGGTACGCTGCCTTCTTCAACTC
>ERZ1740068.607-NODE-607-length-15540-cov-7.985082_pt1 | contig 15540 bp, 11 predicted proteins | sample MGYA00581735_ERZ1740068 | MGnify/ENA primary metagenome ERZ1740068 (study PRJEB43018, sample SAMN04849740) | marine metagenome | isolation source: floating plastic debris | place: Pacific Ocean | collected 2008-08-30 | study: EMG produced TPA metagenomics assembly... | reverse complement strand
GCGTTACACTACCATGAATTCCCCATCACTCTCGCCTACGGCCAGGATTTTAGAAATGTTTCGGCAGCAGAACTCAGCAAACTCCGCCTCGGAGGATGTATCTCGAATGCCCGATTGTTCGATTATAAGATCATTGCTATCGATGGCTCCGACTTAACAGATGCCACTCGTTTCGATCAAACGGATGCATTCCTCTTCCACATTGGGGTCACCTCTTTTTTCAGCAAATCCTTCGCGCTAAACGGAAAAGGGGTCATCTCTACATTTGGCGAGTGGACTGTGGCCATTCGGCTATTGTACCGTTTAGGTAAAAAATAAGGGCGCTGAAAAGGTAGAATTCAACGGGCTCACGCTCAACACTCTGAGGTATTCACTCCGCTTGTTTTAACTAGCAAAGGTCGATCCGCTTTCGAGCGCATTTTTGCCTACCACATAAGCAAAGACACTGTTGGGAACAATAAGCAAATCTTCTCCATCTTTAAACTTGGTTTTGGAGGTCACAATGCCTTTTGGAATGTTGTTTTTACGCATGAAGAACTTGAGCTTACCGACTTCCAACTCATCTGACCACTTCACCTCAAGGGCCCATTTCGCACGTTGAAAGGTTCGGCTAAGCTGAATTAGGTCCACTTCACCTTCCCTGTTGTTTCGCTTCCAGTTGGCATAGCGCAAATAGTTATGTTCCCTGTGCAAATATTGGGCAAACACCGCTGTTTCAACCAAATGTGGAAATCGTTCATCTTCTTGCTGTACTCTTCCGAAAAGACCTGTATACAAGCTTGGATTGGTCAAATACACCTTGAATTGCGTAATCTTTTTGAACCTCTTGGCGGTAATGTCGACCCGGTGTAGAATTTTAATTAAGAAGGCAGACTCGAGGTACTCCAGATATTTCCGTACGGTACGGCTGTCCGTTGCCGTTTCTTTGGCAACGTGTTGAAAGTTTAAGATTTCTCCGGTTCGATAGGCGATCACATTAAAGAACTGTTGGAGCTCCAAAGTATTTTCGATGCCAAACAAACCGGGAAGGTCTTTCATGATGACCTTATCGGTGATGTCTTTTTGGATGACTTGCTCCGGGTTTTTCACCTTGGCTGAGTTCAAGGCTATTTCTGGAAAACCTCCGAAATTGATGTAATTCGTAAAATGAACATTTAGCTCGTTAATATTTTTGGAACGGTAGAACTTTCTTTTTCCGCCAAAATCAACCTCAATTGCTTCCAATAAGTTATCATAAGCATTCAGTTCTATGTACTCTGCAAAAGTTAAAGGCGGCAAAAAGTAATCGCTGAACCGCCCTGCTCCACTCTCCAAACTTTTCATTTTAAGTGCTGCTGCCGCACTTCCACTAGCGATAAATTTGGTCTTCCGATTGCGGTCTACCAAAGACTTTAAATGCACTTCCCAGTCTTTCAAATACTGGATTTCATCAAAGAAAATATAACAACCGTCTATCGTATTACTGTTAGGAAGCAACGCTAGATCAATCATTCGTTCTAAGGACAAATTGGTAAACAGTGGAGTATCTAAGCTGAAGTAAAGGATCTTATTACGTTGTATGCCGGCATCCAACAAGCTTTGGATAGCCTGATACATCATCACTGTCTTTCCTACCCTCCTCGGCCCCATTAAAACAACCGCTCGGTGTAAGCTTTGATCGTTGATGAGCGCATTAAACCCTTCGAAATAAGCGCGTTTACTTAGGTCAGCGTATAAAACTGGCTTTCGGGATTTCCACCAATAGTGGTCCGATTTCACCCTGTGTTCCAACACTTTTTGATCGAACACCATTGTGCAAATATATACATTGCAATGTATTTAATTGCATAGTGTGACATAAGCATCTAATTATCAGAAACTTGAGTAGTGCAAATAAGTTTCGGAGAGCTACTATTTTAGCACATCTACGCTAAATCAGTACGTTTTCAATACCTGTTTTCATACTTGTTTCCAATTATTCCACTTGCAGAAAACCAAGTGTGCAAATAAGAACACAGATATGTATTTATATGCACTTTGAAGTATAACTAACTGAATATAAGATACTTGAACCGTGCAACTAAATTTAGGAGAGCGACTATTGTAGCACATCTACCTCCAATTAGCACGATTTCGATGCCTGTTTTACACGCGTTTTGACTCTTCCACTTGCAGAGAAACATAGTATGCAAATAAGTACACAGCTATGTTTTTATCTGCACTTATTAAAATAACGGCTTGATAATGAGACACTTGAACAGTGCAAATAAACTCCTAAAAGCTACCATTGCAGCGCATCTGCGATAAAACAGCACGTTTCCGATGCTATTTTTACCTGATCATAGTACTCTCTCCAGTCTGAAAAACGCCCCTATCTATCTTCATTTTTGCGACCGGTTAACCGATAGGCCAGTCCCAAACGAACGCTGTGGCTAGATGATAGCAACCGCCACTTGGAAGTTGTACGCTGTTGGTTTTTTACTGGAATCACTGGGTTACTAACCCTGGACCTCACCATATCCCATTGTAGTAAGCCCATTTTAACATTGAAGTCCATACTAAATTGCGAAAAAAGCGGGATGGTGATTCGCGGTATCAGACTCCAAACTGCACCAACATGAAAATCTGATACAGGATACCTCAGGTTGCTTTCAGGGTCGTATTCATTCCCTCCCAAATGTCCGCCTAACCCCGTACCCAGATACAAGTCCATAATGTTTGTTGCGGCCATTTTTCTAGCTGTTTCTACGTGAAGGTTAAACATCAGACCGGAAAATTCCCCTGTCGATTGCGTAAAATAGCTCGTATGTTCAAAAGGTGGCAGGCCCCCACTTATGGACAATTCAAGCTCGTGGTACCAGTTGTTGATGGTTTTCAACCCGATGGCTGTGGATAGCCTTTTGTGTTGACTCAAGTAATAGGTGGTTTTTTTCAGGCTGGTCAGATCTCTATTTCCGAGAATCAACTCTGTTCTCCTAAAAAAGTCAGAGTTGTGGTATCCCTTAATGTATAACACCTTCTGTGATAAGGCCGGATAAAATAGAACTCCGCTTAAAAGCAAAGTGACAAAGGCAGCTCTCATTGGATTATTGGTAGTGTTTCATGTTGTAGCGTTAGGACCGCTACTCACAACATTCACTCCAAAAGCTATTTAACAGGAAAAGAAGTGAAAGCCTAAACACTTTTGCCTTACGGAAAAAGATAGCGTAAAAGCTAACTCAATTGAACCTTGGAGCCCCTAATTCAGCCTTAATCGTATCTATTATTCGCTGAATTTTATTTTTGGTATCCATCGATTGGCTATTTCCTGAGCCGTGTAGTCTGCCAATAAAAATAATATAGCTTTGAATGGATTGGTCATTAAGAATCGCCTCCAGCACCTCTTTTTTGATGGTCCGCGGAACGTTCAACTTCTTACTGGTTCCTTGGGTGTAAAGCTTTTGCATTTTGCTGTCGTATTTGGAAGTAAGTATCGACCGGTGCTCAAAATGCTCAATCAAATAAGGCATGTACTCTTCATAAACAAACCTGGCGGTCAATTCCTCTTGTTCGGCCAACTCTGCCACCGCACCCGACCATGAGGTTAAATGGCCCTTTAACTCTTCATTCTGTAAGAGGTAAAATTTTCCTGAATTCAATAGCTCTGTGGTTACCCCATTGGAGGGATCAAAAGTTGGATCGTAATTGGTGCGCAAAAGGTGGAAACTCACACTGTCTAAATCATTGGACGTTATTCCACTGTCCGCATAGTAAATGAGTTTTTCAATAGAGCCCATGATGAGGTTCCTCATCTTGATTTTATCATTGATTTCTTCCAGGTTGGACTCATATTCAACCAGCAGTTGACGCAGAATTTTTTCTTCCCGCTGTTGATTTTTGTATTCTACCGTCTTGGAGTTGATGCCTACGGCGATGAGTATGCCAATCACAACCAACACAATTTCCCCTAAGGCATATTTTAAGTAAGAGGCTAAATTGTTATTGGCAATAAATGCCGCTCGCTCCTTTCTAAAAAACTTGGCCATGATGGTATTTTGAAGTTAAGTTGCCTTGGCGAAAAGATACAAAGCTTTGTGCGGTACCAATTTCTTAAAAACCCCTAAATTTTGCCATGACAGATGCTCCTGCTACCTGCCGTCTGCTCTTTCAATCCGGCACTTAGCTAATAGATGAAAGAAGCTTTACTCATAGGTGGTCATTCAACATAGCGATTTGATCGAAAAGAAACTATAACAAGGCTCGAACCCACCTTGTTTTAATAACAATCCATCCTCAACTGTCCATTCTGTTCGTAATAGCTAAGGGGGTTGGGTAAATCTCCCGCAAGATTATCCAACAACTCCAAGACCTCATTTTGCATTTGAATGGCGCCACAGATCATGATTGTGCCTCCTTGTTTTAATGTCTCAACCACCAAAACAGCTTCTTTTTCTACCAAGTGCTGAACGTATTGTTTGTTGTTGAAGGAGTAAGCCAAGTGACTTTCTGTAGCAAGCGATTTTTCATGAAAACTGAAACCCATCGTTTGGTAGATGTCCAGGGAGCTATTCGAGCGAATACCCCAAAAAAGCACTGTTGGAACTTGGTGCGCGTGTGCTTTTAGCATGCCTAAAAAGGGTGCAATTCCAGTACCGTTAGCGATCATTACCACCTTTTTAGTCGTACCAGGAAAGTGAAAATGTTCGTTCTTTTGAATGCTGGCCTGAAAGGTATCGCTCCGGTTTAACTGCGAAAGAAAGGTAGAGCACTTTCCAAATTCATGCTTTTTGATGCTGAGCAAAATGTGTTTACCAATACGGGCAATGGAGTAGAGTCGGGCTTCTTCCTCTTCTGACCAATACACTTTGAGCAAATCTCCTGAGGTGAATTCTATCCGCGCATCGGTTGATAATTGCATTAAGAAAGTATCATCGGCATTCAAGGGTGTTTGATCCACTACCTGAAAAGTATAGCGCTTTTCGGGCTTTATTTCCTTTTGGATAACGGACAAATCGATCGCAAAGCCTATTTGTGTACTCCAATCATTGGCCCACGATAAGAATGCTGCTACTGAACCTTTGTTGATTTTAGCCAGCGCAGTGGTAGCGCTAAAACGATCAATGGCACCAAGTAGCACGTCAGTCTGCTCCGCAAAAGCACAGAAATGAGGGTAGTCCAACGAGCCAAAGCCCACGACCGAATAGGAAAGGGGCTGGCTGGGTGGCCGGTCTTGTACCAGCTGTTCAAATCTTCGAGCATTAGTGGTTGCCTCTCCGTTGCCATAAGTTGCCGTCAACACCACCAGGTGGCGGGCCTTTTGATAGGTGGTGTAAGCATTCATCTCAGCTACAAAAGCCGTTTTACCCGCCTGATACAAAGCGTTGCACAGCGCAGCCGCAAATCTAAAAGTGGTGCCGGTTTCAGAGCCTACCAAAATGATAATCTCGCATTCATCTTGTCCGAGTGTTTCGGGAAGGGCGTAGCTGCTGTTGCGCTTTCTTCGGATAAAAATAGCAATGCCGGTGTAGAGGAAAAATAAAATAGAACTGCTGGCAATCAACAATATAACCGACCAAAGTACATTGCCCCTTCCGGTATGCAGCGACATGGAGATGTCAGAAAACAACCGAACCAAAGGGTAGTCCGCTTCGCTTAGTACCTCACCAGTATATTGATGTACCAGCAACTCTTTGTCTTGTAGCTCTACCAAAAAATAATCTTCAGGATCGGTAGAGAACGGAAACTCCAAACGCTTTAACTGCGATAGGGATATTGCATGAAATGGGGCATAATTTCTGGAGGAGTAAGTGACGTTTTCTTCGGTAATTACCGGTAATTCGGCATGGGTCACTGAGGCAGAGGGCAACCATCCAAACTTCTCAACAGAGAGGTAGACACCAGATAAAGCAATCAGCAAAATGGGGATCAACAGCCATTTGCTCAACACCACATGGTAGTATTCTGAGGCATTCTCTTTGTGCACTTTGGAGAACAGTTGACGCACTCCTCCGTGCCGCTTGAGCAGCAACAAAAACCCTGAAACCACCATCAAGCAGAGGAAAAAGGTAAAAATGCCAACAATGATTCGACCGGTACTTTTGAGAAAGAGGGAGCGGTGAAAATTGGTAGTGATTTCAAAAATTGGAGCCTTTTCAAGCGGTTCTCCAATGGCTTCTGCCGTGGCGGGGTCAATGTAGGCCTCGAGGCTGTTCCCCTCTTCCGTAATGACGGAAGCCAGTACGAAGTTGTTGGCGTCCACTTCAAGCGAAAGCACCTCATCGTAGCGGTTTTCTAAGGCAACAACCGTGTGCTCCAGCGATACTTCTGAGAGGTTGTGGATGGCAAAAGGCTGCCCGGAATAAGAAATAGGCTCAAAAGCTAATATGGCTCCCGTAATGGAAGCCACAATTAGAAAAAGAGATGAAAAAAGCGCCAGAAAAAGGTGGCTGTACCTCCAGATCGAAAGCGTCATCAGGCCCGTTTATTGCGCTAGTATACGCACGTACCGGATAAAGCCTGTACCCTCTGCTTTCTTTTGTAGATTTTCGGTAGTAAGTGGAAATTGAATGTCGGCCGGATAATACTCTTGATCTTCTACGGCAGTTTCGAAGCGCAAGCTATAACCCGCATTGATTTTGTCTTTGGGAATGTTCAGCACACACACGCTTCTTTCTCCTCCGCCTACGGTTGCTCCGGTGATGCCGTCGATGTTCGGCCTTCTTCGGCCATAAAACTTCCACCATTCGCCAATCTCATTGTACCATTCATGGTCCTTGCCCTGGACGTACAGCGTTTGGTTATAGCTCCCGTCCTTGTCCATCAGCGATACGATTACATAAGCTCCTTCCCCAGTATAATTTTTGAGCTGAATCATACACTTGTAGTTGGCCGTTTCCGAAGCGGGAATAAAGCCAAACAGCGCCACAATTAATGCCGCAAGGGAAACACGGCGTAAGAAGAAAGTCATCATTTCAGGAATTCGATTGAAATGTTATTTTTTGCCAGTAGTTCTTTTTCTTGCGCAAGACCGTAGGCTGTTTCCTCAAAATCAGTCACAATGGTTTTGTCTGCGCCTTGCTCCAACAACCACTTTAAGATTTGTGCATCTTTGGATTTCATTGCAGCCAAATGAAGAGCCGTAACCCCTTCTTTGTTTTTTGCATTGATGGGAATGTTCATTTGAGCAACCGCCTGCAACATTGCTGGATCATTGTGCAGCACAGCTTGGTGATACAACGTATTTCCGTTGCCTTGCTGATCAGCAAAATTTACCTTTTGCGCTTGAAGCATCTCTCGCTTCTTGTCAAAAGATGCTTGCTTTTCGGCTTTGAATGATTCTAACAAGTAATACGCCAAACTGTTGCCTTCCTGATCTTTCAGGTCGGCCGAGGCTCCATTTTCAAGCAAAAACGCTACTACCTCCGGAGCGTTGCCTCGCACTGCCATCATCAATGGTGACTGGCCTTTGTTGTTGACCAAATTGACATCTGCATCGTGTTGCACCATCAACTTTAGGCACTCTAAATTATTGTTGTAAGCTGCGCGCAAAAACGGCGTGTTGCCGTCTTCGTCTTTCTGGTTGAGGTCTACCCCTTTCTCAATGAAGTAACGGAATAGCTTTAGGTCCTTGCTTTTGCGGGCCAAGGCGTGCAACGGAGTAACCCCGTCTTTCGTGGTCACATTGGGTTCAATGCCCATTTTTTCAAGGTATTGAAAGGTCTCCAGCGTATTGGTGTGGCTCCTGGTGCCCTGGCTGGCCGTAATCATGGCGTTTCCACCTTCTTTGGTCAACCCTTTGTAGGAAACACCTTTGGCAATGAGCTGATCGAGCATTTCAGTGTTGCCGTTTTTGGCCGCGTAGTTAAAAATACCGTTTCCCGCATTGTCTGTACTTTCCAGACTAAGGCCTTTCTCCACGAAATAGTCAATCATCGTGAAGTCTTTCAGGAACGGTGCCACAAGCAGCAGCGCATTGGCTCCCTCCCGGTTTTTTTCTTGGAGCGGATCGGATCCGTGTTTGATGCAGAAATCGTACAGTTCCGGGTTTTTTTGTCCGGTTACTGCTGCAAAGTTGAGCAAGCTATACCCGTGGCTGTCAATAATATCTGTTTTAGCGCCATTTTTGATCAGGTGACGCATGATCTCCATGTTGTTTCGGTAAGCGGCCCAAAAAATATAGGTCCGGCCATCGTGGGTCAGTTTGTTTACACCGTTGCCCTCTTGTTGTAGCAAAAAAAGAATGGTTGAATTATCCACCTTTTCAATGAGTGCCCACGATACCGCATCAAAGGCAAACTGGTTCAACTCAGTAGCATCATGCCCTGCAGCTATCTTTTCTTTCACCACTTCAACAGAAGGGTTGGTCTTCCAGAAAGAGCGCTCTAAAAAGATATTGCCTTCCTCTGCCAGAACCGGGGCGGAGATCAGTGCCCAAAGGGCCAGTCCAAGGACGATTGTTCTAACCATTTTTACTTCGCTACAAAGGATTCAATCACTACTCTGATCTGCTTTTCTTTGATGCAGTCGTCTTGAAAAAGGTGTTTGTAGAGTGCTTTGTTGTCCACCTTTTGGTGCAATGTCAAATCGGTATTTCTGTTGTAAACATCCGACCAAACCGAGCGCACAGTGGCCCACTTTTCGTGGTGTTCTTTCCACCAATCGGCTGCACCCTGACAACGGCTATCGTCCACTTTCACATAAGTGTTGTACCCCTTTTCTTTGGCCAGCAGCACGTCTTCTTTTCCTTTTTCCCGTATCACCTTGCTGTTGTCCTGATCGTGTACCCAGCCGTCTTGGGTAATCTCTTGTCGGTTGCCCCGAATGGTGAGGTTGTAGTCGCTACGAGTAGTGTATTCTCTTCTTGGTAGTGGAGCGTCAGTGGCGTTTTCCCAATAACTTTTGCCGTCCACGTGTACCCACGTAGCCGAACCTTCATAACGCGGGCTATCATCCACCTGATATACTTTTTGCGTCCATTGGCCCATCACTTCATCTTTAGCTTTCTGCTCGAAAACCCATTGATTGTCGGCATTATACATGTAGAATTCGGTGTTTTCGTACAACCAATCTTGCCGCCAGTGTTTGATGATGTAAGGCTTGGCAGGATCTCCTACCTGAAGAATGTGCTGAATGGAAATGAAATTGTTCTCGTCTATCACCAATTGTGCCCACTCCAATGCTTTTGAGGTTTCGGTGTGCGAGGGGTGATACAAAGAATCATCGCTATAGCTAAAGGTCTCAGCAAAGTTGAAGGTGACCTCAAAACAGCCACACATTTTTTTGATCGCTTCAGCATCTTGCTGCTGTTTGTCCTGGGCAGCAGCCACACAAGTAACCATAATGGTCAGACAGAGAAGAAAGAGATTTTTCATTGCTCCTGATTGTTTCTGTTGGGTGTAGAAAAGAGACTTATTTCTGTGATTTAAAAGATCAAAATTACCCCGGTATCCGGTAAAGTACAATCGCTACTTTTAAGTATTAACAAAAAAGGCGTTTAAAAGCGGTAGAGGCCTATTGTGCCCTTGCCTTTTTGACAAAAAGATCAGTAAATTCAAAGAGAATTTCCCGAAAGTTGGGTTATCATTGGGGAAGCTTACCCTTTTGCCAGATACAATCTTTACCCGTCAACATCACTTGAAACACGCTTTTCCTATGGCCCCAGAAGAAATCAAAAAAACCTGGAACAACCTCTTATCTCCTTTCATCGTAGGATTGATCGCTTTCATCGCTTCGGTATTGATCTACCTTTTTGGAAGCCCTAACTTCAACTACCAACTCTTGGGTTTCTTCGGTAGCATCTTCGGATTGATTTTTATGGGATTTCCTGGCGTAAAAATGCTTCAGTTCAGAAGGTACCTGAAGCAGTTAAATGACGAACAGGAAGACAATTCGTGATCGGTCGGTAAAAGCTGTGAGAAAGCACAAGGAAGGAAAGAAGCAGCGATATGATCCACATTTGCATAGCCCATTATTCGCGGTGCTATGCTCAATGAGTTATCATTCTACAACTCTTACCAGCTTTTCACAGGAATTTGCGGGTGAAATCCCAAAAAATTTTGAACTTCCAGCCCATGATACATCAAGTACACCGAAAGACGTGGGGTCTTTTAGCAGCTGCCGCGCTCGTGTTGGGTGGCTGTGGCCAGGAAAAACCCCAAGAAGCACCTGCTGAAGCTACTCCTACCATGAGCGAAAATCTGTTGTTGCAAGAATGGACCGGCCCTTATGGAGGCGTCCCTGCCTTCGATCAAATGAAGTTGGAAGACGTGAAGGGTGCAATTTTAGAAGGCATCGAACTGCACCTGGCAGACATTGAAGCCATTTCGGCCAACACGGAGCCAGCAACTTTCGACAACACCATTGCGGCTATGGAGCGCTCAGGAGCGGCTCTAAAACGTGCCTTCAACTATTATGGCATCTTCAGCGCCAACCTGTCGAGCCCTAAGTTTCGGGAAATTCAAAAAGAGTTGTCGCCCAAAGTTTCAGAATACCGCTCGGCCATTACCCAAAACGAGGCACTTTTTCAACGGATTAAAACGGTGTACGAAGCCGCTCAGGCGACTCCATTGGAGGCTCCTGAACAGCGCGTGATCGAATTGGTATACAAACGCTTTGAAATGAATGGGGCCAACCTGGACCCGGAAAAGAAAAAGCGCTACGCTGCCATCAACAAAGAACTATCGAGCCTCTATACGTCATTTTCCAACAACGTGCTTCACGACGAGGAAAACTACATCACCTTCCTTTCGGAAGATCAACTGGGAGGCCTTTCAGAAGGCTTCATCAAATCAGCGGCTAAAATTGCGGCCGACAACGGTCAGGAGGGGAAATACGCCATCACCAACACCCGGTCTTCGATGGATCCTTTCCTCACCTACTCCACCGAACGGGAACTGCGCCAACAGGTATGGACCAATTATTACTCCCGGGGTGATAACGGTGATAAGTATGACAACAATCAGATCATTGCCAACATTCTAAAGCTTCGCAGGGAGCGTGTTGAATTGCTCGGGTATGCCAACTATGCCGAGTGGCGCCTGCAAGACCGCATGGCCAAAACACCCGAGAATGCCAATGCACTGATGGAAGCTGTATGGCCCGCTGCCATTTCACGCGTGGCGGAAGAGGTGGCCGACATGCAGGCCATTGCCGACCAAAATGGCGACAAAATCACCATTGAGCCGTGGGACTATCGCTTTTATGCCGAAAAGGTGCGCAAGGCCAAATACGATCTCAACTCGGATGAAGTGAAACAATATTTGCAACTGGACAAACTGACCGAAGCCATGCATTATGTAGCCGGTCGCCTGTTCAACTACAGTTTTCAACCGGTTAAGGAAGGTTCAGTACCCGTGTTTCACGAAGACGTAAAAGTGTGGGAAGTGACCGACAAAACCACCGGCGACAACGTTGGCTTGTGGTACTTAGACCCTTATGCCCGTACCGGAAAACGCTCTGGCGCCTGGGCTACCACCTACCGCGACTTCACCACCTTCGATGGCAAAACCAACGTGCTGGCGTCCAACAACTCCAACTTTGTGAAGCCCGCTCCGGGAGAAGCCTTGCTGGTGTCTTGGGACGATGCTACCACCTTTTTTCATGAGTTTGGACATGCGTTGCACTTCTTCTCTGCCAATGTAAAATACCCGACCCTCAACAACGGAGTGCGCGATTACACCGAATTCCAATCGCAGTTGTTGGAGCGCTGGTTGGCCACCGACGAAGTAATTAACAACTACCTGGTACACTTTCAAACCGGAGAACCCATGCCAGCCGAACTGGTAGCGAAAATCAAAAATGCCGGTACGTTCAACAAAGGATTTTCTACTACGGAATACCTGGCTTCAGCCATCATGGACATGCGCCTGCACCTGGCTGATCCGGCCAACCTGGATGTGGATGCTTTTGAGCGCACCACACTCGCCGAGCTCAGCATGCCCAAAGAGTTGCCCATGCGCCACCGCACACCGCATTTCAGCCACGTGTTTAGTGGAGAAGGGTATGCTACCGCTTATTACGGTTACATGTGGGCCGATGTGCTGACCTCAGATGCTTCAGAAGCTTTTGCCGAAGCACCCGGCGGCTACTACGATGAGGAGTTGGCCGCAAAAGCGGTGAAATATCTTTTCGCTCCTCGCAACGCTATTGATCCAGCGGAGGCTTACCGCCTTTTCCGCGGTCGGGATGCAAAAATTGATGCCTTGATGCGTGACAGGGGCTTTCCGGTACCGGAAGGGTAAACGCAACCTCATTTTATTTGTATTTCATCGAAAGGCGCTCTTGGGCGCCTTTCGTCGTTTGATAGCAGTAGGCTGCTTCCATCAATACGTGGACCAGCAGAACACAAGGTTTTCAGAATTTTAGGAATGAATTTTGCCCCTGCTGTTGTCTAAAGCATTTAGGCTATGGCCTTCCCTAAAAACCAATTTTTGTTTGTTGTCGCTTTAGGAGCAACTGTATTGTTGGTATTAACCCTAAATGGTCTGCAGCGTCCAAACACTGTTGACCGTTCTCCCCATTGGCACCCTTTCGAAGTAAATTCAGCTTTGACACTGGAAGCGCTGGTTGAAGACGGATATCGGTTTGCTGCAGCCCCTTGTGGTCAAGTGCAGTTTATCAAAACTGTGGGTGACAACTCCATTCAATATGAAGTAGAAATAACGTGCCCAATTGAAGCAGAAATTTCATCCTGTGATAAAGTATCCGAAGAAAAAACCTTGGAGGAAACCATAGCTAAAAACCCTTACTATCCCTTTTGTATCAATGATATCCAAGGTTGTAAAGAGATCATCAGTTGGCGTTTGTACCATCTTAAATTGGGAAAAACGATCGATAGCTTAAAGATCATTCAGCTGGTAGAATCTTTTGGCGGCTATGTAAGGTCAATAGGAAACGGTTGGACTACTGCTACTGGTGGCAATGTTCTGGTTTATTATGCACCCAATGAACTGTTGTTCTATTGCCTTATTCAAAAAGAATATGAAGTGGATTCCTTGGGCAACCCCATAGATAGCACATTTGTTTTTTCTATTGCAGACAGGATCCCGAACCTTGCTCCCAAGCCGATAATCGTTGAATGATCAGCTTTTAATTTCAATTTTCTTAGCTTCCATCTTCTTTTTTCCCAAAAATCACTCCCATATATGAGCATGGACCTTTACCACCAAATCGCCAACCAACTGGAATCCTCCCATGGGGTAGTAGCGGGTCAAATGTTTGGCAAACCTTGTTTAAAAACCGGCGGTAAAGCCTTTGCTGCATTTTTTAAAGAGGCAATGGTTTTTAAGCTTGGGCGTGAAGAAATTGCACTGGTGATGGACAAGTATCCAGGTGCAGCACTGTGGGACCCTTCCGGAAAAAAGCGCCCCATGAAAGACTGGATGCAAGTGCCGCGAGAGTATCATGAAAATTGGTTGTCATTAGCCCATCAAGCCCTTGAAGGATTAACCCCAAACTCCTAAACATGCGTATAGAAAAAGTACTGATCGTCATAGCGCTCATTGGACTGGTTTTTCGATTTTTTCATTGGCCCGGCTGATCGGTATTGATGGCTGTTGGATTGGCGGGAGTTAGCTGTTTGTATTTCCCGTTGGGTTTTACTTTCTCTGCGATAAAGTCATCCGTCAGTCCAACCTTGCCCTTTCCATTGTTGGAGGGATGTTCCTTGCTTCGGGCCCTATAGGGCTGCTTTTTAAGCTTCTATTTTGGCCCGGAGCTGAAGTCAACCTGTTGGCTGGAATGGCCGCATCCTTGGTGGTATTGCTTCTAGCGCTTCAATTGTGCAAAAAAGGAAAAAAGAACTGGATACTTACTACAAGAACATGATTGCGCACACTGCCATGTTGTTTAGCCTGACGACTGCCGTCTACCTCACTCCTTCTGCCTCTATCGTGAATGCCATCCATTGGGGCGATCCCGAATTTGCACGCCTAATGAACCAACGCATATCTGACCCCGAAAACGAAGCTTACAACCAAGAGTTCCAAGAGTACCGGCAACGACAAGATTCACTTCGTCAGTTTACACCAGCGGAGTAAATGTAATCAGGTTCAAGGGGTAAATTCAGCTATATTTGAGCATTAACCCCAATTTCGTGCGCAAATACTACCTCAAACTGGCCCACATTTTGCCCACCCTGCTCGGCATGACCGTTGGTGGATGGTGTGCCTGGATGGCATTGATACTGGGAATCTTTATCACTACTCCTCAACTGCCCTTCGATCCGGTGCTTTTTAATATCGTTGGGCCACTCTTGTACTCGGGCATTTTGGTGATGGTTTTTCTCACGCCAAAGCTTCGCATTCTCGACTTTAAAAAGAAAGACAAAACCATTAGCGCTTTTCAAGGCATCGCCTGGGTCAGCTTGAGCGGTTCCTTGATTGCTGGTAGTATGTTTTTGTTGAACTACACCGCTCAACTGACCCATGTTGCCACGGTTGATGCGCTGCCATCCAACCCCGAACGCTACCTCAGGATCGACCGAATGCCGCAGAGAACCTGGTTGCCCGCCTCGCAAATCGAATCGCGGTACGAAGGGAAAAACAACAACAGACTGGTTTTTAGCTATGCCTTTGCCTACCCGCTTATTAGCGATAGCACAGCTGCTTATTGGTTGGGACTCCATTTTTCCCACTCCGAGAAGAGCAGCCTCAGCGATGAAGAACTCGACCTGGCCTACCGTCATTTTCAGAAACGCACTTTATTGGATTTGGAAGCGACCGACTTTGCCAGCTTTCACCATTTTAAGCTGGTGCAACAAGGCGACAAGCTGGATCGATTTAATGCAGCCATCGATAAATTTCAAGTACCTCAACCGGAGCTCACTTTTGTACTCGAACCAAGCGATACGCCTTATGAAGAACGCAACAACCGAGGGCTTAGCTTTTCTTTCATTTTTCTGGCTTCCGGGCCCTTGCTTTTCTTGTTGTTTCTACCTTTTTGCCGTTTAGACGTAAAAACGCTGAGAAAACAGAAAATTGGATCGGGGGCTCCCTGGTACCGCGACCTCACCTGGCTGGCCATTCTTGTTCCGAGACGATCGATGCCAGCAGTAGCGATGATAAGTGATGTGCTCATCCTGGTGTTTTTAGCCATGGTATTTTCCGGAGTAAACTTTATCCATCCAAGAGGAGCCGACCTCATCGCCTGGGGCGCTTTGCACGAACCTTCCATTGATGCCGGTGAATGGTGGCGCTTGTTTACCGGTATCTTTCTACACGGTGGTGTAATGCACTTGGGCAACAACCTTTTCGGTTTGGTTTTTTGTGTGTTGTTTCTCGAAGAAATGCTCTCACGGTGGCGGTTTCTATGGTTGTTTTTACTCTGTGGCCTGGCCGGTAGTGTGGTCAGCCTTTGGTGGAACGACCCAGCCTTTTCGGTGGGCGCCTCAGGGGCCATCATGGGCCTGTACGGAGCGCTATTCAGTTTTATACCACTCAAAGTTATTCAGTGGAAGGACGCCAAAGGTTTTCTGCTACTGGCCTTCATTTTTGTGGGCTTTACCTTTCTCTTTGGCCTCACCCGATCCGTAGACAATGCTGCCCACCTTGGTGGGTTTATAGCCGGCATTATCCTCGGGCCTTT
>ERZ1740068.606-NODE-606-length-15576-cov-8.584627_pt1 | contig 15576 bp, 14 predicted proteins | sample MGYA00581735_ERZ1740068 | MGnify/ENA primary metagenome ERZ1740068 (study PRJEB43018, sample SAMN04849740) | marine metagenome | isolation source: floating plastic debris | place: Pacific Ocean | collected 2008-08-30 | study: EMG produced TPA metagenomics assembly... | reverse complement strand
ACCCTGTAGGAAACAGATATAATATAAGGGATGTAGCTACAAGCTACACCCAGCGTCCAGATATAGTTGTAAGCTAGACACATATAAAAGTAACATATTGTCCATAATTCACTATATTTAAAATTCATCAGCATCAAAACAAAATGGGTAACAGCTATCAGATTCACGACCAATACGGTCTATACTTCCTTACATTTCAAATAGTAGGATGGGTCGATGTTTTCAGTCGAAAAGACTATCGGGATTTAGTCATCGACAGTTTACAATTTTGCCGTAAACACAAACAACTTGACATCTATGCTTATGTGATTATGAGTAATCATTTGCACTTAATTGCTCAATCGAAGTCAGGACAACTTTCCAATACTATTAGAGACTTTAAAAGATTCACAGCTAATAATATTTTGAAATCGATTCATTCAAACAATCGAGAAAGTAGAAGAGATTGGATGGATGTTGTCTTCAGATATCACGCAAAATACAATAAAAGAGCAAAGGAAAAACAGTTTTGGACACACGAGAATCATGCAGTAGAACTCTCTAACAATCGAATGATCGATAGTAGAGTCAATTACATTCATCAAAACCCAGTTCGTGCAGGGATTGTAGAATTACCGGAAGAATACATTTATAGTTCTGCTAAGAACTATTGCGGTTTACCAGCAATTCTTGATATTGATTTGATTTAAAAATTCGCGTTTCTTGATAATGTAGTGGTCTGTAGGAAACAGACTTGAAATGAGGGATGTAGCTGCAAGCTACACCCAACTTCTACTTCTCCAAGTCCAGCGCATCATACTCATCCATGAGCTTCAGGACCTTGTCCACGGGCAGCGCCTTTATTTCGTGGCCGGCACGTCCTTTGGTGGTAGTTGCGGCAAATAATGAATTCAGGATGGCTTCTTCAGTGGCTTCTATGACTGCCAAAAACAAGGGAGTGATGGCGTCGTTGCTCAATACTTTCTGATCATAGAATGGCGAGCTACTGGTATAGGGGATGCGAAGGCTTGCTGCAGTAGAAACCGCAATCACATAATCACCACTACCATTTGAGGCAACACCTCCGGTCTTGGCAAGGCCCAACATGGCTCTTTTAGCAAGCCTTTCCAGGTTTCTGGCATCCAGCGGCGCGTCTGTCATCACCACAATCATGCATGAACCATCCACATCATAGGTAAATAGTCTGGGATAATTGTCGAGTTCCTTGGCAACAGGCACGCCGTTTAGCTCAAAAACACCTCCAAAGTTGGTCTGCACCAAAACACCTACGGTGTAGCCACCGAGCTGCTCAGGAATCACACGGGACGACGTGCCAATGCCTCCTTTGTACTGAAAAGCAATGGTACCGGTGCCCGCACCTACACTTCCTTCAGTGACAGGACCATCTGCGGCATTTTTAATCGCATCCAGCACATGTTGCTCCTTCACATGTCGTCCTCTGATGTCATTCAACCAGCCATCGTTGGTTTCTCCCACTACCGGATTGACCGAATATACGTTCTGGTTTTCCTTGTTGGCCAGTGTATAAGAGATCAACGCATTGGCAGCAGTGGGCACGCCTAACGTATTGGTCAGAACAATTGGGGTTTCGATGTTTCCCAGCTCTTTGACCTGGCTATAGCCTGCCAACTTTCCAAAACCATTGCCCAGATAGATGGCAGCCGGTACTTTTTGCTGGAAAATGTTTCCTGAATGCGGTAAAATAGCGGTGACACCAGTTCGGATGTTATCACCTTTTACCAGAGTAGTATGCCCTACCTTCACTCCGGCCACATCAGTAATGGCATTGTGCTTCCCCGGCTTTAAAATGCCAATCTCTATTCCATAATCCCGCACCCGCTTATTTTGGGCATTGAGATTGGTGGCAACTAATACAAAAACCAGTAGTACTATTCTGCTCATGTTGATTTTATAAATGTTTTCTGAAATCATTGATAAAGTGTAGTTGAAAAACAGCGTTTCCATCTAATATCGCGTAATGAGCACAAGATACAGATTATCCGTTGAGCGGAGCTTGAAGAAACCTGAAATTATAACTCACTATGTCCAAAACTCACTCTCAGCATAGAAAGGACAAAAATCAAAGTAATCTAATCACGAATAGTATTACTCCAACAATACCAAACACAACTCCCCAATACTCCATCGGAATCCAATAAAGCGTGTGCTCCGGCTCGTAGATCACCTCCCGACCGGTCTCCGGATCGATCGTGCTCCTACCATCCGGATCATTCCACTTCTTACCCATATACCAGCTAAATGCTCCAGTAAAAAGAAAGCCTGCGACAATTCCATAATTTCCCTGATCTCTGGGCAACATGGAAACGAATATAATGATGCTTGCTATCAGAACCAGAACTGAGAGAATGCCTCTCCCTGACCATACTATCATGATGATTTTAATTTTATATCAATGCTTACTCCTGTTTTAAGTCCCTTTTCAGCAAGTTCGGACTGGGTTGAAGATTATCAGATGTCCGAGACGATTACATTGCAGACGAGGTGGCTGCAGATCACATGCGCAATGACTTGCTTATCAGCAGCGAAGCATGTTGCACTTATCTCAGGTTTGATAGCAGCAAGATAGCTATGCCGGTGATCAGTTGAAATACTTAATTCTATGGATTTCTTAGTACTTGACTAATCCAGTGGATACACAAGCAGAAGATTGTAAATATGGAATATACATGTCACAAAAATTGTCAATTCAACACTCAATATACAGTAACTAAGAACTTTTACGTGTCAGGCAGCCCAGGACCATTTTAGCATATTTTCGTAGGAGAGTTGAAAATCATCATTTCTCTAAAACAACTAACCCCGGCCGTTAGACCAGGGTTAGTAAGCAAATCTTTATAACTGACTACTGGCAATTGTTTTGGGTATACTGACAGTTCAGTTCAATGGCAGAATTACATCCTGAAGCATCCCATGTAACAATGGTTTCATCCCCACCTGAATCAATAGGTATATCATTAATGGGCATTCTACCGGCTCTGATTGATTCTGTTTCACTGGTGGTGAAGCTCTTCACTTTCAACTGATCAAGTTTTAGCTTTTTCTTTTTCATATTGTGTTTGTTTAAAATAAAGTATGATTTTAAAATGCCTGTTCTCTAATTAGATGTCTGGTCAACTAGAAAAATGAGCAATCTTAAAAATAACGTATTTTACCTTAAACCGGGAGGAAAACAGAAGGTAATGACGGCCATGATTCCAGAAATAGGATGAGTGGTCTGGGATCAAGCAAAAACATCATTCGTGGGGAAGTATGCTCTTTCAATGATTGGCCTAATACATTTTAGCCGCGGCGGCGGACCGCTTTTTTGATAGGCAAAATCAGATCAGAAAGAAAGTTTGCCCTCAAGGCAAGAGTAGGATGAGCGGTTGGTATTTGAACAAGGCTATGTCCCCACAGCCGACCACAATCGCGAATCAATTATCATCCATCAAAGAGTAGGCAGCATCCAGTACCCAGCAGGCAATCGGTCAACAAAAGAATTCCGGTATCCCGACATTACTCAATTACGGCATTAAGCCAAAAATCACTCATTTAATACAATAGGCAGTAGACAATATGCAGTAGGCAATTTCAGATAATTCAGGTATTCATCAATCATTAAAAAAGTAGGCAGTAGACAATCGATTTCACAGATAATTCCGGTATTTCGACATTACTCCATTCCGGTATTCGTCAATCATTGAAAACTAGGTAGTAGACAATATGCAGTAGGCAATCGATTTTCACAAATAATTCCGGTATTTCGACATTACTCAATTACGGCATTAAGTCATCAAAAATCACGCATCACTAATCACCCCCCACAGATCATCACGAATAGCTCACCCAAACCGGATGTTAATTCCGTTCGTCAGCGCATAGACCACCCTGTTGATAGGGATGATGGGCCTTGACTCGTATTGCAATCGAAAGCTGGTGGAGTACTGAAGCCGTTCTGATATTTTGACGTTGATATTCAGGTCTCCACTTACCCGCGACAGCCACTGACCGAAAGGTTCGTAATACCCTGTCTGGAAATAGCAGATAAAATTTACCGTCAGGTGTTGATTGAAATCTACGATGGCACCGATGTAGTTGGTAGACTTAAAAATATTGACAGTCGTTAGCATTTCATCAGCTCGCTTCCAGGTTTCTGACTCGTACATTCCACCTACGCCTATGTGAAAATAGGACTTCTCCGTCTGGTAAAAATTGAGCCTCAGACCTCCACCTGCCAGCCAGCGCCCTTGCAAATTCCGGCCCCGGTCATATTGTACCTGTGCAAAGTTCTCATAAGTTAGCTTACGTTTACGGTCCCAGTTGATACGAAAATGAGAATATCCCGTACTCACAAATGGGCCAGCCCCGGTCGTGAAATAGTTGAGACTGTTGAGCAAAGTGTAGACATGTGATTTGGAGACGTAATTGACATCTGTTCTCCCATGCAGTCCCACAAAAATGAGGTTATTCTCGGCAGTCGCATTGTTGTTGTTCAAATTGAGCTTAAATGCCACATTGCCCAGCCATATACGGCTGGTATCTTCCAGTACGGAGCGTTTGTCCACCTTGAGGATCTGTCCTTTGGCCACCAGAACAGCCCCTATGCAATACAACAGCAACAAGCACTTGCGCAAAAACCGTTTGTTAACTTCCAAAAGTTTTGTGTTTTAAACTGAAAACATCTTTTCGGGCATAGTGACCCACAGGATCAAAATCCATCCGGGCTTTCTTCAGATAATCCATATCTAATTCAGCATGCAGTATCCCTTCATTGCCCCACAGCGGCCCCACAATGGTTTCTCCCAGCGGATCAATGATCACACTCCCCCCATTGCTCATCACCTCTGGCAATTTACTGATTTCCTCACCAGGCAGGTCAGCCGGATAATCGGCCTTGGTCACATATTGATTGCACGACAACACATAACAACGACCTTCCAAAGCAATGTGCTTCATAGTATGCTGCCACCCCACACGCTGGTCTGCAGTGGGCGCCATGTAGATGTCCACGCCTTGCTGATACACCCAGGTCCTGGCCAGTGGCATGTAGTTCTCCCAGCAGATCAAACCACCCAGTTTCCCAATCGTAGTGTCATAAGTATTCAGGTCACTGCCATCGCCCTCACCCCAGATAATCCTTTCGGCGGCTGTGGGCTTCAGTTTGCGATGCATGCCGATCAACTTGCCTTTCGGGCTAAAGTAGAGCATGGTACAATACAACGTACCGGAGCTCACTTTTTCAGTGACACCGATTACTAGGTAAGCATTGGCCTTCTTGGCAATCTTGGCCAGTTCTATGCATTCGTCTCCTGGTATCTCAATGCTATTGTCAAAATAACGCAGCCACATGTCCCTTCCTTTGGCAGAGCGATCACCAACTACGGTTCCAAAGCTCAGTCCACGGGGATAGGCCGGGATGAATGCCTCTGGGAAAAGAATCAGTTTGGGAGACTCTTTGGAGGCCTCCTCTACCCGTTCTGCAATTTTTTGCAAGGTTTTGTACTTATCAAACAGGGCGGGCGATGCTTGTACTACGGCTACATTTACTTTCATATTTCTTAGTTGATCTCAATGTAAATTTTAACCCGGAACATGCAATAGCTAATCTACTCCGGGTTTAAAGGCTGCCGCTGCTATCATTCGAGTCCCCTCGAATGACCTTAAACACGGTAAGCACGAACGGCATCATAAACCTCATGAGTAAAAATAATAGATACTCGCCAAATGACAGAAACATCCTGACCACCTGTACCAAGAAAATCTTCAAATCGTTTCACTAAGGCCCTATCTGGATATTGCGCAAAAGGAGTAAAGTAGATCATGAGTATTAATAATTTAGAAAATACCACTACGCTATTTGGATTTCCTATTCAAAATTCCTTCCAGGCGATTCGCAATCAAAATCAACAGGTACTAGTACATGGTCATTCAGACTCCGATTTTGCACTACGGCTTTTCTTGACAATCATAAATATGGCGACGGCAGCCAATATCGAAAAAAGGAACTTCCACCAATTGGATTGTGCTTGTGCCAGGGGCTGTTTTGCACCGGAAAGCGTGAGATTGGCCCAGTAATAGGGATGGCGAAAAGCAGGGTTCTCCGCAATCACAGCCAACTTGGCATTGCGCAAAGCTTCGTCCTTGGGCAATTCCAATGCCAGTTGCTCCCCAAATTTCCGGGTCACTTCATACGTCGCGCGGTCATTGGCCTGCCACAGACTTGCCACCAGGCTACGACAACCCGCAAAATAAAAGGCACGCCGAAGGCTGGTAAGTCCTTCACCGGTGCGATAAGTCCCAAAACCACTGTCACATGAGGTGAGAATCCCCAGTTCCGCATTGATGCTACTGGCATAGAGTTCGCGGGCATAGAGCGCATTCCCTCCCGATGAATCAGCCCGTTGCTGGTAGAAGTAGATGGCGGAAGATAAGGGCGAACGGTCGTTGTAGATACCATGCGCACTTAAATGGAACACCGATTGTTCTTTGATCTGCTGCAGAAAACGCTCTTTCGTCGCTTCTGTGCCAGTATAGCCACTTCCACCCAGTGACTGCTGTAAGGCTTCTACTTCCCGGGTATTATACAATAACCGCCCCAGTTGCACCGAGGTTTCATCTACCGCATCGCCCTGACGCACCGTGATCACCTGGTCACCGCTGTACTCAGGCGCAAAACCCAGATAGCCTTCGCCGGCAGCAGACTGATCGTCTTTTTTCTGAAAATACAATGCCAATGAGCCGTCATACGTAATACTATGTGTTTCCACCATCAGCAGTTCATCCCCCGCTGTGAGGGTTTCAAATGGCAGCAGGTGCAGGCGACCATCGGGAATGGTGATGAGCTGGCGCTTACTGACACGAAGCTGGTCCAGCAGCAATTGCTTTGACAACGCCATGCCAGCCCGCTCAAACTGTTGATAAGTTACTTGCTCATTGCCAGTGGTAGGATTAGTCTGCAACTGGTTCAGGAAACCATTCAGGTCCTTTGCAGAAAACTGATCAGATTTCAGAAACCTGACATCTTGTTTATTAATAAGCAACAAGTACAATGTCTGATCATGTAAAAAGTAATGCAACACCTCCTCCTCATTCGTTAGTTGACCCTGCACCTCCTGCATGGAAGGAATATTCAATTCATATTTGAGTTGGTAGTATTGCGGATAGTCACGCTCCAGCTGTTGAATATATTGGTCATATTGATTTTTGAGCTCAGCAAGATTTCCCTCCACTCCTTTTGAAGCTGCCATTTCTGCTACCGCAATATCGCGCTGCAACGCTACTCCCTGCTCAATGACTGTATCAGGCACACCTGCGTAGGTAATGGCCTCCTGGTCAACAATATGCTCCAGCAAAGTCAATGACTTACTCAACTCCGAAAAACGATAAGCCATCTCCACATATTGCTGATCTTCAGTAGTCTGGAAAGCACGATGGCATAAATCCATGGCCTGTGAAAGCAAAGTTTTGCTATCCTGTGAGAGAAATTCTTTGAACTGGCGATCGGGGAAAGCCTGACGCAGCTGCCGGGTAGTCTCAATCGCTTCCTGAAAAACCTCCATAGCTGATTTCAGTGCTGGCAGATCGCCTGAATCAATCACCTCTGCATAGATATACTCACATTTTACTGTTTGCATCGGTAGCGTCAAATTGGCGTAGGAAGCTGCCTGAATACTGCCTTTCTGAGTCTCCATGAACGCCAGGTACTGATCTATCAGCACTTTGGCTTCTATACCTCTACCTACTTTGATGAGTTCTTTTGCAAGATATTTATAAGCATCTAAGGTGTACACGCTCGCCGTCTCGCCCGCATCGCGCACCATTTGAAAAACCTGTTGAAAATAGGGCAATGCCTGGCCTGAGTTCCCCATTGCCGCATACACTTCTCCACGCGCCTTGATCACAAAAAAAGCAAACCCCTCACTAGCTTCACCATCTGCAGTAATCTTATCAAGGTATTGCAAAGACTTGTCATATTCCTGCTGACACAGCTTCACCTTTGATAAATTCAACAAAACTGAATAGCGGTTATTGGATAGCCTACCGCTTACAACAGCTGCCTGATCAATTTCATTGAGCGCCGCTTTCAAATAATACTCAGCACCAGACAACAGGCCGGAATCCTGACTTTGAAGGTAATAATCGGTTAATGAACGTCCTATACTTTGAAAGGCAAGTGCCCGATCTGCAATTACGCCATCTTTCACATAGGAAAGGGCCTTTTCAAAGTAAGTAAGCGCCCTGGCCGGGTTTCCTACCCGCATGAAGTTAAGGCCAATGCCATCATAGGTATCATAGATTAAAGAGGAGTCTGTAGGGCTGTCATCAAAAACCCTTTGGTAAGTCTCTATCGCGCCTAAGTAATCACCTATGCCATGGAGATACAACGCCTGCGCATACAAATAATCTCCTTTCACTGACTGCATCGTGCTGTCTGGGTTTTCTTCAAAAAGCACGGCCAATGTTTGCAAAACATCAGTAGCAACGTAGAGATCTCCTTCGTCCCAAGTTGCCCAAAACCTATTAACCAATACCTCTGCTTCTAGATTTGCTTGCCCTGAAGCCACTGCCACAGTCATGGCAGAATCTAGTATTGTCATGCTGAGCTCATAGTCCTGATACAAGGCATATTGTTCCAGGCTATCTTCCAGCTGCGCGATTATTTCATCAGGCTTGAAGTGCTCTTGTCCTACGACTACAGTGGACAGGGTCAATACCAGCGCAACCGTCGCAATTCCTTGGTTCAGTCTATTCATTTCGGCCAGAAAGATAGGAATTTTAGTCCCTCTTTCATAAGCCTTTACCCATACAATCTGGACAAAAAGGAATTCTCAATGAACCAGAGGAAGGAATCAGAGACCAATTCTCCCTCCGGCGTCACAATCTTCTTACGGCGTCGGTGTAGATGCTGGCGCAGTCAACTCTACCACCACCTGATGAGGAACCTGTTTTTGTTGCTGAACATCGAAGTAGTTGGTATTGAGTAACAACCTCATTCCTGGCTGAATCTGAAACCCATTGAGGGTGCCAAATCTCAGGTGAGCGGTATTATCAACAATTCCCTCAGAAACCTGACCACCAGAAGTCTGATCGGTAGAAAGCAACACTTCTCCTTGTTGCTCAATAGTGGCGGATACGGTAGAATAATCGGCCGCATGTACTGCCAATGTCAAATCTTGTAAATCTGTTAAACCAGCGTTTTGCAAAAAGAGCAGGATATTGTTTGGAATGCAGGCAGGAGGTTTGATACCAGGCACAGGTCTGATTGACTCATTTTCTGAACGTACCGGACAAGGCCTGGGTCTTCGAATCGCCTTTAATGAGTCACTGCCCAGTGAAATTGAAAATAAAGCGATGACCGGTCGTTGTGTCGAGCTTCTCAAAATGTCTTCTGCTGCGTCGCAAAAGTCATTTTCTTTTCCTTCGCATTGGAGCTGCTGTATCACCGCCAATCGTTGATCTGATACCAATGCGATGTAACCTGTATCCGCATCATTCACTTCATTATCATTACATGCCAACAGCAGTACGGCAATGACCACTGCAGAGAGTATTTTTGGAAAATTAATCATCTGTTTTTTGGAAAGTTTTAGTGTCTAATTCATTTGTTTTAATAATTGGAGGGATTGTGCTCCGTAAGCATGGTTTGGAGATGCTTTGATCTGTTGAAGTAGACGAACTGCCGTATCTGAATCACCTTGTTTCAGGTAAGCCAATGCCAGGTACCATTGACTGGCCTCCTTCAAGCCAAACTGATCCACGTTCTGCAAGTCCTCCAGTAGCTGCTGCGCCAGGTCATACGATTCGGTTGACAGGTAGGCCTGCGCCAGATAGAAGCGCAGTTCATTCCCTTGCGCCTCGGTTGACCCATTGCCCTCCAGCAACTGTCTGAATAGTGTGATGGCCTCGGAATACTCCCCCGACTCATAAGCAATCATTGCTGTATTCAAGGCATTTTCATTTTCCCCTCTGCTTGTCAACACATCAGGGTAGGGTTGAAAATAGGCAGTATACAGCTGCTCGTTCTGACCGGGAGACAGTTGCCACCATGAAATTGTCGCCACCATGATGACCGCAACGGCTGCTGCCCAATAATACCATCTACTAAATGACAATGTCCGGACCTGTTCGTCAGCATCGGTATCATGCTCCTCATCCCAGCTTTGCAATTGCGCTGCAAACTGCTGGTAACCGAATGCCTTGATACCCGATTGCATCTGTCGAAAATCTTCGAATGAATTTCGAAAATCCTCCTCCTGACGCAACCGCTCTTCAAAAGCTACACGCTCCTCCTGTGACATGGTACTTGACTCATATCGCTCAAACTGGGATAATATCTCTTCGGTAAAGCTCATTGTTGTGTGTTTTTAAGCCGGTAGTCTTTCCATAGTTTTCGCAATTCAGACATACACAGACTTTTCTTTTTCTTTACTACCTGATCGTTTTTATATCCCATCCGCTCAGCGATGACTTCATGAGAATACTGCTCATAGTAAAACATGAGCAGCAGCTTTCTGCACGGGTCACCAAAATAGTTGAGCACCTTAATCACTTCCTCACGCTGTTCAGTTTGCAACCTGTTGGTGAGGTAGTCTGCATTATCCGGAATCTCGACATTGTCCAGATCCTCCATCTGTTTGCCAGATCGCTTGTAGTGCTGTCGTATCAGGTTTTTACCAATCCCAAAGAAATAGGTCCTGGGATGTTCCAGTTCTGACACCTTGCGTTCGCGAACATTCATGAACAACTGCAGAAAAGCATCCTGGTAAATCTCCGAACTTTCAGAAGCCGTCAGCTGATACTTCTTTTCGCACCAGCTTCTAAAATCATTTCGCCATTCGCCATACAGCCATCTGAGAAACTCTTCATCGTTTATCAGCACCTTGCTGATCAGGTTTTTCCTGATGTATAATGCGTCCTTTATCACTTAGTAAACTATCAAGACCTAAAGGTTACCAAAAAAATGAAAAATAATAACCATTGCCCCATAGAATATCAAAAGAAACCCAAAAACGGCATCAAATGATCTGATAAAAAAGCTGCCCCCGATGAAGCCATAACCAGGTGATCGCCATCAATCTTCACAAGCATTGAATATTTTTTTGAAAAATTATTTCAACTAACGGTAACCTTCTCTTTTTCACAATCCACTAAGAGGCAGTAGAACTTAATTCATGTTAAATGCTCATATGGCAGCGGTATGGTGATGCACTCCCGCACATCTGCCGCTGGCAGTAGCAACAACCAAAATTTATTCAATAATGAATTCAATGAAAAAAATACTTTTGATCATGTGCGTCGCAGTATTGGCACTTTCCATTGCCTGTTCTGACGACGAGGGCAATGTAGTTGAGAACCTACCGCCAGTACCAGTCATTGTGGTGATTGACCAGGTGGAGATCGGCGAAAGGGTCCTGCTCAATGGCGTGGGCTCACTAGACCCGGATGGCGATGCGCTGACCTATGCCTGGAGTTTTACCAGTATCCCTTCCGGCAGTAACGCTACCATTGGCAATGCCACGCAGGCTTCCGCCAATTTCACACCGGACGTGGAAGGTATTTATGCCGGAACTTTGTCTGTCTCTGACGGCACCGCAACCAGTGAGGATACCTTCACGGTCATTGCCACCCCTGTAGACGTAGGATCTATTCCTACCGCCAGCATTACCAATATGATCGGTCAGGAGTTTTCAGAAACCAATGGCAACAATATCATCAGGCCTGGCGAAACGCTGGAACTATTTGGCACCTTCTCTTTTGACCTGGAAGATGGCTCCAACCTGCCTACTTACGGATGGGCAGTTACTACACAGCCAGCAAACAGCATGGTGCCTGCTGATGCTTTTGGCACCAGCTTTAATTTCTCCGGCGACCTGGTGGGCGACTATACCATTGAGCTCACAGTGACTGACTCCGATGGTAATACGGACACAGATGCAGTCGTCATCACGATAGACCGTCTTCCTATTTTGCTGACAGAAAACATCACTTCAGACATGACCTTACCCAACGTGTACACGGATCCCCAATTTGTGGATTACAGGGTACCTGAGGGAGAAGGCTTCATCTTCATTTCAGCCAATCTCACCGTGGAAGCGGGTGTTGTGATGGATTTTGGAAATGACACTGGCCTGAACGTTCAGGCAGCTGGTAGCTTGAATGCAGAAGGCACCATGACGGACAGCATCGTTTTCAGAAGTCAACTGGGAGATATTGGTTTATGGGCTGGTATTCGCGTCGCTTCAAGGAGTTCCAACAATAAGTTCTCCTATGTACAACTATCCGATGGGGGGAGTCGTGGCTTTGACGGCGCAGGAAGACTGGCCAACCTGGAATTGGTTGAAGATGCCAGAATGGAAGTGTCTAACAGTACCATAGAAACCAGTGGTGGTTTCGGAATTTTCCTGAGAGACGTTGAGTCTGAACTAATCAATTTTACTGACAACAGGCTTTTGAACAACCAAACAGGTCCCGCAGCTGTATTGGCCAATCATTATCAATATTTTGACGGCAGCAGTGATTACACAGGCAATAGCGTGGATTTGATCATCACTCACAGGAGCAGCACCATCACATCCGACGCCACCTGGCAGGCACTCAATGTTCCCTACAGACTGGCAAATGGTGTTAATTTCATTCAAGGTGAAATCACCATCGCTCCCGGAGCCGAATTTATAGGCATATCAGGGTCGGGAATTCAGATAGACTCAGAGGGTTCATTTAACGCAACTGGTACAGCAGCAGCAGAAATCATTTTCCGTGGCGAACAGGACCTGCCTGGTGTGTGGAGAGGAATCAATTTTGAGTCCAGAAATACCAACAACCGACTCATCTGGACACAAGTATTGAATGGTGGCGAGCGTGGTTTTGACGGAGGTAACCGAAAAGCCAATGTACAACTGGAGGACAACTCCATATTAGTGATGCAAAATTCTACCCTCAACAACAGTGCTGACGCAGGCCTGTGGATTAACAGCACCATTGCTGAACTACCGGATTTCCAACTCAACTCCATGGCACAAAATGAGGTACCGGTGAGGGCTAATCCTGCATTGTGGCATTTCTTTGATGTAGATTCTGATTTCAGTGGCAACACCGAAGACTTAATAGATGGTGATGTGGCTGGGTCAACCATTACCCAAACAGTCACCTGGGCGGCCATCAGCGTACCTTACAGACTACCAGACCGGACGATATTCATCTCCGATGGAGGGGTCACCATCGCAGCAGGTGCAGAAATCACTTCTTTGGCAGATGGTGGTATCCAAACACAAGAAAATGGCTTCCTCACAGTGGCCGGTACAGCAAGTAATCCTGTGATCATGCGCGGTGAGCAAAACGTGACAGGCTTCTGGAGAGGAGTGAGATTCAATACCAACAACGCCAATAACATCATGACCAACGTGACCATCTCCAATGGTGGCAGTAGAGGGTTTGATGGAGCAAACCGAAAAGCCAACATAGAAATTGGTTCTGCGAATGGTACTGCCTTGCTGACTAACGTTGCCAGCAACCTGAGTGGCGGCTACGGTATCAGGGTTCAGGATGGTGGTTCGTTGAACCCATCTTCTTCCGGCCTTACCTTCTCGGGTAACGTACTCAGCGATATCCGGGACGATAACTAATTATTCTTCGCAAATGACAGGGAGGAGGCTGCAAAGTGTTGTGCAATAGTAGTCTTCCTCCTTTGTTTTTTTCCGATTTTCCTCCCAACTCTTGCTTAGCTAAAACCGCTAATCTCCCAGATCCCCACAGCGTGGCAAAAGAAAAAGGCCCCTCATCTCTGTCCTAAAAACTACTTCCCGATCTTACAAAAGCCTGCACGAATCCTACTGTCCGTTCTCGCAGAGCTCCTTCAAGAATCTTAAAAACCCTGTTCTTCATATTTTGCAAACGATTGCATAACATTTGGATCAAATTGGCCCATTTTAGGCAGTTTTAAGGGCTGAATCAAAAAAATTATCCACTTATCAACATTTTATTTCCAGTTACCCACATTTTGAAGAAATATTTTATGCAATATTTCGCGTATTTTCCGGAACAAATGACGTCCGATCAATGAGAAATCACGAACTTCTCCCCTGTTTTATCTGTAAATACCCATGCAAAATAGAATCGTATCAATAGACGTTTTGAGGGGCCTCACAATTTTATTGATGATTGTGGTCAATACGCCGGGGTCCTGGTCTTATGTATATCCTCCTTTGCTGCATGCCAAATGGCATGGCTGTACACCCACCGACCTGGTTTTTCCCAGTTTCCTTTTCATCATAGGCCTTACCATGGCGATCTCATTTAAGCACGTCTCAGGAAAATCACTCCCCAGGATCTTCAAAAGGGGGCTACTCATTTTTCTGGTAGGACTGCTACTCAACTGGTTCCCTTTCTACAATACCCACCTTTCAGACCTGAGAATCTTTGGCGTCCTGCAACGGATCGCGCTGGCATTTTTAGGGGCTGCAGTGGTCATCACCGTGAGCCGGAACCAAAAAACAATCATCGTTGTCAGTGCCGTCGCACTCCTACTTTTACACTGGCTCTGTCTCACATTGTTCGGTAGCACAAGTGACCCTTTTAGCTTAGCTGGCAACTTTTCCAGGATCGTAGACCTGGCCATTCTCAGTGAAAACCAACTCTACGGAGGTTTTGGGATTCCCTTTGACCCGGAAGGTTTACTAGGCACCCTCTCCAGCATCGCCCAGGTACTCTTTGGTTACCTCACAGCCAGGTTCATCCTGCAATCACCATTGACCAGCAAACGCGTCATGGTGCTGGCATTAGCAGGCATCGCTTGCATCACCGGTGGCCTTTTACTGGACCTGGTCTACCCCATCAACAAACCGCTATGGACCGGGTCTTATGTGTTTTATACCAGCGGCATCATCATTTGCATCTGGGCGGCGATGATGTGGCTAATTGACGTGCGGAAAATCTCTGCCTGGACCTATCCTTTCCAGGTCGTGGGTACCAACCCGTTGATCAGTTATGTCTTCTCCATTGTGCTGGCTAAATTACTCTATCACATCTCCTTCGCCGGTGGTAACAGCCTTTACAGCTGGCTCTATGCCAATGTCTTTCAGAGTGTATTAGGTAATTACCTGGGCAGTCTGGCTTTTGCATTGACCGTCACCGGCATCGTTTGGCTCGTCGCCTGGTGGCTTTACCGCAGGAAGATTGTGGTGAAATTGTGAGATTAGACGTTAGATGCTAGTTTATAGACAGACAAAAGAGCAAAGATCAAAGACTAAAGACCGGGTCGCGTAGACCGGTCGAGTAGATAAAAGACTCAAAGAAATCAAACATCACTCATCATGAATCACGCATCAATAATTTCATCATTACTACATTTCGATATTCCCGTATTGAAAGCGGTCAGCAGTTGCAGTTGGCAGTTGGCAGTTGGCAAAAAAACGATTTCTCAAACTGACTCGGAGCCTCCTAATGGCGAAGACGTTTTGAAGAAAACAATATGTTTATCCCATTGCCTCAGGACAGACCTCGACCAGTGTTTAATAGTCTGAGGTTCAAAGAAATCAAACATCACTCATCATGAATCACGCATCAGCCATCGGATGTGTC
>ERZ1740068.605-NODE-605-length-15630-cov-4.905875_pt1 | contig 15630 bp, 12 predicted proteins | sample MGYA00581735_ERZ1740068 | MGnify/ENA primary metagenome ERZ1740068 (study PRJEB43018, sample SAMN04849740) | marine metagenome | isolation source: floating plastic debris | place: Pacific Ocean | collected 2008-08-30 | study: EMG produced TPA metagenomics assembly... | reverse complement strand
GTGGTGTAGTGCTGCTGGTCCGTGCTCTGAGCCGTCCGCGGAGCAGGTGCAGCCGGTGCAGTGGCAACGGTCGGCCTGCTCACGGTAACACAGACCCCGCTGCGCAGAACTTGACCCGACCCGCACCGTACTGGAACATTGGTCGCGGTCGTAGTTGGTCTGTTCACAGCAACGCACTGTCCATTGCGCAGAACTTGGCCGCCCCCGCAAAGACTGTCGCAAAGTCCGTTCGCAGAGGTCTGCAAGGCGACGAACGCTTCTGGGCTGAGATACGTGCTCGTTTCAAACTCACCAAGTCGCCCCGAGGCTCTCAGGAAACTCCGGAACGCGCTCGACGACCTGCTTCCCCACACACCATCGGCTGTGCCAGGATTGCAGCCAAGTCGGTCAAGTTCCAGTTGCACCATTTGAACGGTCGGCACGAACGTCGGTTTGACTGCAATCTCGGGCTCTTCAGATGCAGGCTCTGCATCCACCGGCTCATCCTCTTCGATCTTTTCGACCTCTGGATCGAGCAGCGTCAATTCAGGAGTTTCGGGAATTGGATCCTCCGGTTCGACGCTGTCGCTTTCGATCGACTTGCGACCTGTGGTGTCTTGCGGGGCGGCGAGGATTGCTGCTTGTTGAGCAAGGCTGGTTTTGAATTCTTCAATCCTCAGCTGTGCAACTGCCGAAAAAATACCATTGGGAAACTGCGCCAAATAGATCTCATAGTCGCGCATCGATCCCCGGTTTGAGACGCTCTTCCAGAACTCGATCTCGACCTGAGCTCTGGTATCCATGGTCAGAGGAAGGGAAGGTGCCACGGTCTGTGGTTGTATCAGAGCGGTGACATCAGGCTCTGGTTCCGGCTTCACTTCTGGTTCTGGTTCCGGTTCTGGAAGGGGCGGATTGAAAAACACATCCTCCGGGGGCAATGATCCATAGGTGACCGGCTCTTGTTTGAAGCTAGTTTCCGTCAGAACGCTGGCCCTCACCTCTCGGAAGAGTTTGCCGATATCAAGCCCCGGTTGGCTGAGCGCTGCCGACAGCGCGGTTGCGTAAGGGCTGTTTTCACCCTCACCGTCAAGAGCGACGGTCCCTTCCTTGGCCGCATAGGCGATCAGGGTGTTGCCGGTCGGCTCAACCCGCGCCAAACCACGCCCGGTCGTGGACCGCGTGGATGTCTCAATCGTGCTATAGAAGGGATTGTCGCGGCAGGCGTCCAGAATGACGATCTGCACGGAAGAAGCTGGCGTATTGGCCACCAGAAAATCAAGCTCGATAGCCTCAAAATCGACGTCCAGATCGCTTTCCATCGCGGCGTCTATCGGGATGATGTAATTGCGCCCGTCAAACTCCATCCCATGTCCTGCGTAGTAAACAACCGTCCGCTCCGCATTGCGCGACTTTCGGCGAAAAGCCTTGAGCGCTTGGACGAAATCATACTGCGACAAGTCGTAGTGTAAGCTGACATCAAAGCCCAAATCCTCGAAGGTTTGCGCGAGCATGTCGGCGTCATTTACCGTGTTGGAAAGCGCCTTGGCCCCTTCGTATTAGCTGTTTCCAACCACGAAAGCAAAGTCGCCACCGCCAGGTGTCGCCTCAGCTCGAAATGGAACCACCAGATATAAACACGTCAAAATTACTACTAACAATTTCATTGAAGCTTACCCCCAACGCTCGCGGCATGTCTGGTCTGCGCCGCATGACCATCGAGAGAACTATAGGCGGTTAATTGCCTGTTAGTCAATTTTCCCTCGCCCATGAGAGCAAATGAAAAAAGAAAGCCCATGCACTGCAGGATAGGCGTGCCCGGGGCCAAAAAGCCGCCGCTTTCGCGCTTAGAAGGCGCACTTTGATTTCAACTTCAATCCTTCTGCGCACAACCATCCCCATGTCGGGCCCAAGGTGTCATGAGGCACGCCCTGATCGCTCAAGTTATCAAAGGGCTGGCACGGAAACAGCCGTGTTGTGCACGCATCTTCCGGGGCCATTTCACCTTAGTCGCCTGCGTCTTTTTTGGCATGGTTTTCGGCTGTAAGCCATGGCGCACAAAGGTCTGCGCCATGTTCAAGCTCCAAATATAACTTGATCGAACGTGGGAGTTGTCTGATACTTTTTACAACATCAACTGAACGGCTGATGAGTGGATGAGTATAGAATATGCCTGTGTAACCGGTTTGTTTGTCGTTGGTTTCGGGACTTTGCTACATGCGATTGGCAAAGCCATCATATCATTAGATCACATTGATTTACTTCTTTTGTCGACGCCCTTCGGATGATGAAAGAAGAACATCGCAAGCCCGTTTTCGAGGCCATGATCAATGAGCTAGCAGGGCCCGTCAGAGCTGCTTTGACCGACCCTGAGGTCAGCGAGATTATGATCAATGGCCCACGGTCCATTTTCATTGACGGCGCGCGTGGGATTGAGCCTTTGGAAACCGAGCCCAAGAGCTTTCAGTCCGCTGATCAATTGCGGGCGTTCGCGCGGGCGATCCTGCAATATTCCGGCAAACGCCTGTCGCCGTTTGATCCTTCTCAGGAAGCGCGCCTGCCCGATGGCTCGCGGGTGCACGTCGTTCAGGATCCGGCAAGTCGGGACGGCTTGAGTGTCACAATTCGTCGCTTCAAGAAAACCGGGCTTACGCTTGAAAAACTGGTGGAAAGCGGTTCGCTCACCGATGCGGCGGGCGAATACCTGATCGAGAAGGTCACCGGTGGATCGGGCCACGAAGCGGCCAACCTTGTGATCTCAGGCGGCACCGGAACTGGCAAAACGACGCTTTTGCGCTTTCTGGCGAGCTTTTGCGACCCGCGCGAGCGCATCATCACGATCGAGGACGTGTCAGAGCTCGATCTGCAAAGCCCACATGTTGTCGCCCTAGAGGCGCAAATGCCCGATCACCTCGACAGGGGCGGTATTACGATCAGGGATCTGTTTCGGGCAACGCTGCGCATGCGGCCCGATCGCATCATCGTTGGTGAGTGCCGGGGCGGTGAGGCGCTCGACATGATGCAGGCGATGAATTCAGGGCATCGCGGATCGCTGACCACCGTTCATGCTGACGACACCGACCGTGCCCTCAGCCGTCTCGAAACGCTGTGTCTGATGTCCGACATTGACATCCCTCTGGTCGCTGTGCGTCGCCAGATCTTTGAGGCGATCGACGTGGTGGTCCAGGTCGAACGACGCGGCCAGCAGCGTCTGATAAAAGGCATTGGACAGATGGATCACGGGGCCGATTTCTCAGACGGCATCTATCCGATCCAAAACGTCTTTGAGCGTGATGAAAACGGCGTCTTGCAGGACATGAGGTAGTCTCTCCGCCACGCTGATTTTCGCCACAGCACGCGGTTCTGTTGCGCACAGACAGACAATCTGTTTCCATTTGAGAGTTAATTTTTTTCTTGCAGTTCACGCTAAGCCTGCGAAAGTTAACGCGTAATGGGGGATTTTTATGTCTATTGAATATCTGCTGCTTGTTACTCTTGGCATTTCCGTTGTGATTGCCCTCGGCCTTATTGCTCAAGACATCGTCAGCTTTGTGTCTACAGAGATAAAGGACCTCACAGCTAACTAGTGCTTTTTTCGTAAGGGGGAAAATTATGAAAATTGAATACATTTTGGTGGTTCTTTTGGGAATGGCAGCCTTGGCTTTTCTCGCAACCACATTCGGCGACCTGGGTGAGCAAGCGGGCGAACGCGCAGACAATGCGAGCGGCATTCTTGACGAAGTTCAAGACGCCTCTGGTGCCGGTCAGTAACTGACGCCGATCTCGACGGCTTGAGCTGAGGCGCCGGTTTTGAAGATTGAGTATATACTCATAACGTTGCTTGGCTTGGCCGCGTTGGCTTTTTTCGGCAATACCGCGATTGGTTTTCGCGATGACGCGCGTGATCGTGAAAGCCGGTATGAAAGGGCGGTGCTCGATGTGAAAGCGGCGGTCGCAGGGCAGTAATGCATGTCCTGGCGCCCTAAGATTTTCGTCACAGAAGATCGTGGGGCTGTCGCCATTGAGGCGGTCCTCATCCTGCCGATTATGTTGATGGTGGCAGCGGTTGTGGCTGAACTCTTTATTGCATCGCAGAGACGCGTGGCCGTAGAAGCAGCCGCCTTTGCCGCCGCGCGCGCGGCCCTTGTGCACAAATGCCCTCCGTTCCAGGTCGGCAGTCCTGTCGAGACGGCCGCGTCCCTCGCAGGCAGCGCATGTAGCGATAAACCCCAAAAATGGACGGACGCGGCACGATGGGCTTTGATCAGCTCGGCACCAGGATCCGAGCATGCAGTATCCAGAGGGCAGTGCCAGACCATCGCTGCAGCGCAGGAGGCTTTGCGCGCCGCCGGGTTGCGCGGCGACCTGACCCAGGCGGCACGCAACCGAATTTGCTATGCCTATGAACCCGGCAACGTCCAAGTCGATGTGGACTGGCATTTTGGCGCGATGGATGTGGCCTACACCGCCGGATTTGCCAAGACGTTGGCCATCAAAGCGACGGTGACATACAGATACCCTACGGCGTCGCCTGTGCGCAAACTCATCTCAGACGGTCGGCGCAGTGATGGCACACATTGGTACGAAAAGTCGGCCACGGTGGTGATCCGATGATCGCGGGCCGTCTGCATAAGTTCCTGCGAGCTGATGACCGAGGCAGCGTGGGCCTCGTGGGGTTGCTCGCGCTTGTGCCGATCACGCTGATTTTGCTGACGGCCATGAACACCGGTCAGGCCTCTCATGAAAAGCGGCACATTCAGGACGCGGCAGACGCCATCGTGATGAGCCACCAGGCCTGGGCCGCGCGGTCCTTGAATGTCATCGCCATGAACCAGGTCGCGGCCACGCAATTGACAGCGGTGGCAATTGGGGCTGAGGCGCTTGATGAGTCATTGAATATCCTACGAATTTATTCCGGTGGTGCGATTTTGTACATCGCTGGGCACGCGGCTGGTCACTGTCCGCGGTTTAAATTGTGGCCTGCAATCTTGGCTTGTTTTGCACAGCATGCCCTTGAGGCCAGTGAGGCCGTCAGAGCCTTGACTTATGTGAGCCGCACAAAGAGCCGATATCGGCTCAGCGAAGTCATCGCGCTCAGCCATCGCAGTTTGCGGGCGCTGGATGAAACAAATGCCGAGATCATCGCGCGGTTTCCGCGCGCCATGCAGGATGCCACGCAAGCCTTTGCAGATCGTGCCGGGCTGGAGGATTGGTACTTTTATGACGCCTGCGTGGGACGCGGCATCAGACAGTGCCAGCGCGGCCCGACAAAGGGCGGCAAAACCCTTCCCATTCATGACGGCGGCGCTTCGGGCATGTTTGAGCTGTGCCAGGCGCTGTCTTTCGGCACACTGAACGGACGGACGGGCATTCTCGCCCGTGGATTTCCACTCAGCCGCGGCCCGCTTACATTTGGCGGCTCACCAGCGCGCCCCAATCTCATGCGGCATATAAATGAAGAATCGCAAATCGGACGCCGCCTGGAGAGCTTTTACAATTGGTACCAGCGGTCTGTTCTCGTCACTTTTCCTAAAGGCGTAGACAGGTTTCCCCAGGGCCTCAATCTGCCGTTCAAACAGCAAGCCAATGGGACAAATATATTCACCGTGCTGTTTCAGACAAAACACGCCGATGTCTGTCTCAACAACGCCATTCCCAATGTGCCCTTTATCGGCGGAGGGCTCCGCGCCCCTGTGCCAAAGATCTGGATGGCCAATGATATCGGTCCGCTTGAGAGGGTCACTCTGAAACGCCCCGAAGAGATGCCCGATGATTTCCACACCCTCGTCGGCGTCACGGCGCAGCGCAAAGACCGCTTTGGTAAGAGCCATTTTGAGCGCCCTCCCCGACGTGGTTACGCTTATGCGCAAGCCGGATTGATCAATCGCAGCTCTGCCGACATGTTTTCTGCCGCCTGGGAAATGCGGCTGATGGGATCCTCTGAACTGGACACTCCAAGCCCGGTTGCACGCGACTTTGAGCGCAATGCCGCGCAATCCTTCCGAGACTTTGTGAAACTGCTGGACGCCGTTGACGGCCAAAGCGGATGGGAGAGGGTCAATGCGCATTAAGCGGTTTCTCTCCTCCGAACGCGGCGCCATGTCGATTGAGGCGATCCTTGTGGTTCCGATCCTGGTGGCCTGCGTTCTCATGGCGCGCGTCGTTGCAGAGTCCTTTTTGCTGCGGGCCGATGCGGCCTCTGACGCCCGGCAAGCCGTTGTTTCCATGGCCGATACGAAGATCTGCTGGCCAGCCCAATCTGACTATGTTGCGCGTCAGGATATGAGCCGGTCCGGTTTCACGTCTTGCTGGACAGAGGATGCTGAACGCATCACGCGGCAGGAGCCCAAGTTTCAGGATGCCATCCGTCGTGCCAGCAGGCAGGCCTCGTTTCTTTATCGGGATGTGATCCAGGACATGCGCGCTGACACGGCCCTGGCGCGGTCTCGGGGCACAAGCAGTTTTACGACACCAAACGTACTGCGACAGCGCGATCCCGTGAACACGCAGCAGACGCGCAGCTGGCCCAGCTATGACACCTGGGAAGAACGTGACCAGCCTTGGCGCGATGGGTTGGACAAAGCAATCTACCAACAAATTGAGCGACTGGGAGATGCCGAACAACTGTTCCCGCGCGTGTTTCCAGCCGCCAGGCGTTGATTTAAGGAGCCTTATGACATGAAGATATCACTTCCGATCAAGCTGGGTGCCTACGCCCTGATCGTTTTGATCTCTGCGGGGTTCGCATACAATTACTACACCGAGGTGACCGAGGCTCAGCGGACAGTCATCAAGCTGGCCTATGATCCGAACGCCAGCTCGCCCCTGCAGCCCGGCGTGGTGATTGACAAGGCCGTCCTGGATCAGATGAAGAATGTCGAATTGCCCGAGGATATCGCCAATGGGCAACTGGGCTGGGCACTGACATCCACGCCTGCAAACCGACTGGCGCTGGAAGGTTTGGTAATCTCAACCATGCTGCAGCCCGGGGATTTTCTCCGAGCAGAAGATTTCGTGCGCCGGGCCGATGATATTCTGGCGCGGCGGGTCGATCCCGGATCGCGGGCGTTTTCTGTGGCTGTGAACCCGGGCGCTGCGGTTGAGACCTTTCTTTCGCCGGGCTCGCGCGTCGATGTCATCCACACGAGCCTCGATGAAGAAGAGCAAGCCTCCAGCACCGTTTTGCTTGAAAACGTCTCGCTTCTTGCCGTCGGCAGGTTTCAGTCGGAGGCCGAATATGTCGAGGCGGGCAGACCGACATATGCCTCTGTCACAGTGCAGGCGCCTGTGGCCGAAATTCAGGATTTCCTCAACATCATCGAGGCCCTGCGTGGCCAGGTGACGGTGGTCCTGCGCAATCCCTGCGATGAAAATGCAGAGCAGTGTCGCGATGAAGACGGGGGTGTTCAAGCCGATGAATGACACTGGTCTGAGAAGACGCTTTCAGTTCCTGATCATGGATGCAGGCGCCCACAGGGCTCGTGAACGCGTGATCGGGCCCAGCACGTACTTCTTCGGAGGCGACCCAAGCCGGACAAACGACGTCAACTATGTGTTCCTTGGCGGCAGCGCCCTGCCCCTCGTCGCCTTTCGCGTTGATCTGACCGACAAGCCCGAGGGCTGGCGCCTGACCGCGCTCGTTCCGGATCTGGTTGAGTTTGGAAATGAAACGTTAGAGCAAGGAGAGCGTGTCGCTCTGGCCAGTGGATCGCGCGTCAAGGTCAGAGATGCCAGCGTCGTATGCGTCTCACCAAGCGCCCGCAATGCCATTCGCAGAAACACGGAAGCCCTCTCGGAGCTTCAGCTTTCGGTCCATAACGACCTGATGGATTTCGAAGAGCGCCAAAGCGCGATCATGAACCTGTCCGAGACAGAGCGCAAAGAAAAGCTGTCGGATCAGGTCAACGTTCTCTTGGGAGAAATCACGCCCTTTCTGACACCATCTGTGCGCGAAAACCTCGCCAATGAAGCACTGGTTCAGCATTTGGAGTTGTTTTGCCTGGCCACGGATGATGCTGGATCAGAAACACCGGTCTCTGACTATGCCGAAATTTCCGTGTCAGAGCGGCAGGAACTCAAGGGCGTGATGCAGCGCATGGTCTTTGAGTTGACCCTCTCGGGCAAACCCGATGACACGGCCTCGGATCTGCAAAAAATTCGCGAAGGCTTCGGCGCCGTTGTTGCGCAGGCCAAGGTCAACATCTCCGGGGAGCTACAACTTTCATTGATCCGGGCTGCGGTGCGCGACTGGGTGATGAGCCAACGCTTCAACATGGGCGCTTTGGAGTTACAGCTGAAGGCGCCGATAATTTCAGAGGTGATGATTTGTTCCCACGATCGTGTGTTCGTGGAAAAGGTGGGCAAGGTCTTTGACACCGGGCTGCGGTTCAACTCAGAGCATGAAGTGGAGCGCATCGCCAAGCGGATCGCCAGCAACGACAACAAAGCGCTCACGATGCGAGACCCGTTGCTGGATGCCAGGCTCGACGATGGCAGCCGCGTCAACGCCGTGCTTCAGCCCACGGCCCTGCTCGGCAGTTCGATCACGATCCGCAAGTTCAACAGTTCTGTCTTTACTCTTGGTACCTTGCGGGACGACAGAAACATGCTCAGCCGCGCAATGGATCGGTTTTTGCGCGCAGCGGTCAAGGCGCGCCGCAACATTGTCGTCTCAGGTGGAACCGGCACAGGAAAGACCACGCTGCTCAACGCGCTCGGGCTGGTCATTCCCTATGACGAGCGCATCGTGACGATTGAAGACACCGGCGAGCTCAAGATTGCCCACGCCGCAGAACATGAAGAAGACATCGGTCGCGCCCGCAATCTGGTCTCGCTTGAGGCGCGGGCAGAAAATTTTGGCGCGCCCATCACAATTCGGGATTTGCTGCGCAACGCGCTACGGATGCGCCCCGACCGGATCATCGTCGGAGAGTGCCGGGATGGCGCAGCGCTTGACATGCTCCAGGCGATGAACACCGGCCATGACGGGTCCATGACAACGGCGCACGCAAACTCACCCGAAGAGCTTTTGCTGCGATTGGAAAACCTTGCCCTGCAGGGCACCAGCAACCTGCCTGCCAGGGTCGTGCGGCAACAAATTGCGTCGGCCATTGACCTTGTTGTGCAAGTGCACCGCACAGCCTCGGTCGATCCTAAGGAGCGTGCGATGGGGCGAAAACAGCGCAGCATCGTTGAGATTGCCGAGGTCGGCGCATTTGAGGAGCACACCGGAGAAATCCCGATCTATCCGATCTTCGAGATGGTCAATCAAAACACCGACCCGCAGTTTCTGGTGTCAGGATACGTGCCCAGCTTCTTTGACGATCTGTTGGAAGGATCTGATTTTCAGATCAACGACTTCTTTGAGGGGGTGAACGCATGACCGGCGACCTCGACTGGGAACTCTTATCAGCTGTTTTCGCCTGTTTTTTTGCAAGCGTTTTGGGTCTTGTCACGCTCTTCAACTATTTTGCCGAGAACCTCGACACCACAGCGGCCGCCGGGCCAACGGTGCTGGATCCCCGATTGAGCATGGCAAAACTGGCCTTGTATTTTGCCGCAGGCCTGGTGGTTGGCGTTGTCCTGGCGGTGCAACTGGACATGCCTCTGGTGGGCGTGCTGGTCTTTCTGGGCGCGGGCGTCATGGGCGTCTTTCATCAGAAAAAGGCCCAAAATGAGCTGCGCTATGCCTTGGATGATGCGCTGCCAACCGTCCTGACGCGGTGGTCCAATGACATGGCCAGTGGCATATCGTTTGACCGCGCGGTTGAAGCGTCCTTTATCGATTGCAAACCGGCGATCCGGCCTGTTTTGTCGGCCATCCTGCCGCAGCTTGCTGAGGATCCCGCCATCGCTTTTCAGGCCGCCCTGCGCCGCATGGAAGACAAAGGCACCTCGACCGAGGCCTTTGCCATGGTAGTAGCCGTCGTGGCAACCGGATCGCGCGCGGGCAAGTTGGGCCCGGCTTTGGCCAGCCTGTCGGAAAAGCTCCAAGAGATTGAAAACCTCAAGCTGATCCTGCGCAAGGAAACGGAATCGGGTCGGCGCAACGTCATGATCATGGTGGTGGCAGGCGCGGTGATTGCTGTGCTGATGAATGTCGTCACGCCCTCAACCCTGCAGGACGTGCCTCCTACCCCGCAAAGCGAGTTGGTCTTCATTGCCTCGCTCATGTGCTTTTTCGTAGCCTACGTTGCTGGCTACCTGTTCTCGAGGACAAAGGTATGATCGACTTGAACCCTGATCTGATGCATGCGGCATTGATATTCCTGGCCATATCGGCAGGGATGCTCGCCGCGCTGGCGGTCGTCGTAACCTCCGTTGAGACCAGGCTCGCAAGCGACAGTGACTACGACCGAATGGGCATCGAGGGCGATCTCACCTGGGGCAACGTGCCATACCGAATGTATCTGCTGAGCCGGATCGCTCCGGATTGGATCCAGCCCGCAGAAGAGCGCGCGGCCGAGTTCGATGAGCTTTTTCGCTCTGGCGGGCGGCCCATGGGCCCATTGACCGGGTACCAGTTCTTGCGCGCCTGCGCGATGGAATCTGTTTGGATCACCGGGCTGGCGGTGCTGGGGCTGATCACCGCGTCGCTCTTTTTTGACATATCGATCGGCGTGATCATCCTTGTGATCGTCTTGGCGATCCTGCTTGGCGGGCCCAACATGATCTTTTTCACCAAGAGCCAATGCCGCGAGCACGCCACCAATGTCACCCGAGAAGTGCCCTACTTTCTCGATCTGCTGATCCTCGTAATGCAGGCTGGCGGCAATTTCTCGACCACAATCGACACGTTCCTGCGGTCTGTCCAATCGGGCAGCATGCGCCGAGAGGTTCTTTTGATGCGACAACAGTTGAGCCAAGGTGATGCAGCAGCTTTGATGCAATTGGCCGACCGCGTGGTGGACCCAGCCGTGGAACAGGTCATCGGCACGATCGCCAAAGGCATCGAAACCGGCGGCGATCCCACGCGGGATGCAGAACAGGCCGAACGTCTCCGGTTGATCCGATCTGAGAACGCCAAGGCGACATCCAAGGCCATCAACACCAAAATGATCTTCGTGGTCTTCGTGGCCTTTGCGGGCGTGATCCTCAGCATTTTTGCTGCGGTCATGCCCGTTCTGAGCAACTTCATCTGAGTAGATGTGAAACATGGCAAAAAACGTTAGATACTCGCTCAAAGTTCTCACCGGACCCAATTCCAACCTCACGGTGCCCCTTGGGTTGGCCCCGGTCACGGTCGGCAGCGGCAGGCAGGACGCCGTGCGCGTGTCAGATCATGGAATTCTGCCAGAGCATCTCAAAGTCTTTCCCAATCTGGATGAAACAAATCCTGACTCTGAGCCCGAGGGCTGGGGATTTGCCTATGTCTCCGGCGTGCAGATCTCCAACAGTATCGACAATGCGAGGTTCGGCACAATTGACGAGGGCATGACCTTCGACATTGGTGAAACCCGCCTCGAAGTGATCGTGACATCGCGTGACACAGTCATGTCGAATATGGGCACGATCAGTAAGCCCTCAGGTACCGTCACCACGATCATCCTCGGGCTCTTCATGGTGCTGACCTTTGGCTATGTCGGCTGGTTTTACTATCAGCAAAGTCAGGTGACCAAGCCGCGCCCGGGCTACATTGAAATCGCGCAGCTATTGCGCAACGCAGATGGCCGCATGGAACCGGTGATTGATCAATGTCTGAGCGCGCCGATCAATCTGTCGGAGGATGAAGAGGTCCACCAGGTGGCGACAGATCCCAGCTACACTTTCGTGCTGCTGCGCGAGGCGCTCGATGGCTCCAGCCAACAGTCTGAGTTGCGGCAGACCTTTGTCCGGGACCTCAATGACAGGTTCCAAAGAGCCGTGCTTTTGCACACCACCCGCAACTTCGAAGGGGTCCGCAAAGAGCTGCAATCCGTAGTTGATCGGATCCCTGTTTCTCCTGATAATTGCGTCATTGTAAGGGCGGTTCTTTCCGATCTGGATCGATTGAACCGCAGAAATGGCTAATTGAGTTGAGTACATGCCATGATTGAAAATGAAACCAGCCTCCGACGTATAGACTCCGACACCGACGAAATGTTGGAAAGTTACGTTTTTGATCAAAGCGAACCGATCGAAAGGCGCGTTCTAGGAGATACTGTCTGTCTGACCGGCAAATTTCGCGGCGATCATGTCCCGTCTCTCGACGCTTACGTCCCGCGCCACAAAATCGGTACAGAGACCTCCAAGCGAAAGCAGATACAGGGCCTCTTTGACATCATTGGCAAACTCAAGCACATCCAGTCGCCACAAGTTGTTCCGGGCGTGCCTGCCGCCGTTGCCAGCAAATCATCGCAACCCATTCTGACCGTTGCCGACTGCCGTCATCGCTACTTTGAGACGACATACCCCCATATCAGCCCGATCGAACGGCTGAGCCACTTCAAGGGTCTGGTCTCGGCGCTGGCCGAGATGCATCGCAAGGGCCTGGTGCACGGCAACATTCACGAACACTCCATTCGCGTCGAACACGAGGCGGACAAACCGCGCCTGTGTGACATCGCATTCCACTGCGGTGAGCCCACGGCCCTCCCGCTGGAGGCGATGCTCTATCACAGCGCGGATCTGCGGTCCTCCATGGTGCCCGACGCGGCCTCCGATATCTATGCAGCTGGCATGTTGGGCTACCGGATGCTTATTGGGTCTGAGGGGCCTTTCCTCGCGCTGACAGGCATGCCAAGGGAATTGACCGAAGGTGCGCTGGCCGACGCGGTGAAACGCGGCCCGGGTCGGCCTGTTCCGGGGGATGAATTTTCCAGTTTCTCCGACAGCGCGTCCGAAAAGCTCGCGACAATTCTGTCGCGGATGGTTGGCGCGCCCGGACAACAGGTCTTTGCGTCACTGGACGAGGTCGAAGCAGCCTTGAACGCCAGTGATTTGGGCGGCCCGCAGCAAGACACCAAGGTCGTCGTTACGGAAGCCAAGACATGGACAGGCCCGACGATCAGCGTGGCCGCCGTTCTGGGGTTGATCTCATTGGCGTTCGGCGGCGCGGCATGGATGCAAAAAAATGAGATTGATCGCTTGTCGGCGCTCAGCAACGGCCTGCGCAACAATGTGCAGCAACTGACGACGACAAACGCCGAGCAAGAGGAGTTAATCGCTGCGTTGAACGGCCAGATCGCTTTGGGCGAAACAAACCTCGCCGCCTGCATCGGCGATGTCACAGCCCTTGGCAACGGCGTGCCCGAACGCATGCTGGCCCCGGCGTTGGCCCGCATTCAGGACAACATCAACACGGCCCTGTCCTCTGATCTCGCGGCTCTGGCTGCAGCCTGTCAGGAGAGAGACACCGCCCTGGCCCTACTGCCCCTGGCAAACGCTTTGGCCTCTGCGCGCCAGAGCCTTCAAGGAACGGTCGCATCGGCGTCTGCGTCCCCTTTCGTGGCGGATTACGGCGCGATTGATGTCGGCGCGACGAGCGACTTGCTGGCACAAATCCAAGAGCTGCCAGAGACCGTGACCGCGTCAGACATTGAGACGTTAACGGCGCAAGTGTCCGCCTCCGCCGCCGCGCTCCGTGACGCGGTGACAGCCTATCAAACCCAGATCGCGAAAGACATTTCCTCGGCACGCGACACGTTTGCAAACCAGAATGAAAGTGTCCGCGATTTTCTCTTGGCTGATGTCGAAGACGCGGGCGATTTAAGCTGGCAAAACCTCAACGGACGGCGTGAAATCTTGGCGGCGAGTTTGCAAAACGTGGCCAGCGCGATGGATGAGCGGTTCGGCGTCGAGGCGCCCACCGTGTCGGAATACCCGCGGTCTATCCCCGGCATTTCCGAGCAAATCGTGGGCTTGCAGGGCGTGTTTGAAGAGCTCAACGGATCAATTCTGGAACGAGCGCAAGCCCTGCAAGATCGCGCAAGCAGTCTCGATGGCGTTTTGAATGAGGCCTATGTCTCGGCCGTGCAAAAACTGAACTCCGCGTTGGAAAATGACGCGCTCTTGCAACGGGCCGCGCTTTTGCAAGGCAGCGTGACCGAGTTTGAAGCCGTGCTCGCCGCGGCAAATTCCAGCATTCAGACGCTGCTTGACGGTCTGATGGCCACGATGCAGGGGCTTGAGCAACGCGGTATGCCTCAGGCCGGTGGCAATCTGACCGCGCTTTACGATGACGCAAAGGGAACGTTGGATGCATTCTCGAGCGCTTTGGCGTCCGGCGATCTGGACACGGCCAATGCCTCGTCAGGGATTGCCCGCGACATGGTCGCCTTAGCAAGTTCTGCCTTGCAGGATGCCGAAAACACGTTCGACCAATTTCAGAAGGAAAGGGCGATCACTCAGGCGGCGGCTGAAAAGGCCGAACTCGCCCGGTTTGCAGCACAATTTGCCAACATTGATGGCGCAAGCGTCGAAAATGCGCTGTCCGGTCAGTCGACGGACGAAACCCCTCTTTCAGAGCGATTGGCGATCCTGTCTGAGGAAAACTCGACCCTTATGCAAGCCCTGGGGCTATCGCTTAGCCAAGTTAAAGCGGCCGAAGCCAAGGCCAGGGCCATACTGTCACAGCTCGGCAATATCGAAACTGAGGGCAGTCTGGACACCTTGTTTGCAGCGGAAACCGCGTTGGCCGATGGGCGCTTCTATGTAGCACTAACGGGCTTTGCCGAAGCAGAGGAGCAATTCCGCGAGATCCTTGAGCGACGCAAAGCACCGCGTGACATAACAGTTGGGTTCTCGCCTTTTGCGATGTCCCAACTGAAAGGCGCCGCCACGGGATGCGTGAACTGCGACGCATTTCTCGTGGGCGCGGAGGCGCGAACCGCGACGGTGAAACCCTTCAAACTAGACGTGCAGGAAGCCACCTACGGCGATGTTCTGGAGGCTTTTGCTATCGTGTCGCGCACGCCAGACGCCTCAAGCGGGATGCATGTCGGGATCAAAGAGGGCGACCAGATGACATGGTCGCGCATCGGCACACGGTCTTTGACTGAGAACGCGGATCGCTTTGGCGAACGAACCTCGGCCGCTGGTCTCAGTGCGCGTGACGCCGAAGCCTTCTGTGAGGCTCAGGGCAAACGCTTGCCAACCGAGGCAGAGTGGGAATACGCCTCTGCTGGGTCGGGTCAGCGTTTCTTCCCGGTCCCCGAGGATGAAACGCCCAAAAATCCGTGGGATGACGAAGACTGGCGCGACATCGCTTTGTCCATCGGCCAACGTGCCTCACCAGAGGGGTATGTGGGCCTGTCAGGTGGGGTGCGCGAATGGGTCACGGCGGATGATGGGTACGCGTTGAAAGGCGGCTCATTCAGATCCGTCGACGGCGCAGAGTTGAGCATCCCCGCGCGCCTTATGGTAGAGCCGGGCATTGTCGGGGATGATTTTGGTGTAAGATGCGCCGTAGATTTGGAGCAATGGCCATGACTCTTCATCGAATTTTGCCTTGTGTCTCGTCCGCCGCATTCGGGCTTTGCGCAAGCCTTGCAGCCCAGGCTGATCATGCTCTTGTGATTGGTGGGCACGGCGGTGAGGGCGACGCAGATCGTTTTGTGAACGCACTGGTCACGAGCGGCGAGTTTGATCGTGGCGACATAACCGTTCTCACTGGCCCGGACCTGTCACGCGACACGGTGATTAATGCCCTGATGACAGACCTTCCGCGCCAAACAA
>ERZ1740068.604-NODE-604-length-15649-cov-14.538925_pt1 | contig 15649 bp, 15 predicted proteins | sample MGYA00581735_ERZ1740068 | MGnify/ENA primary metagenome ERZ1740068 (study PRJEB43018, sample SAMN04849740) | marine metagenome | isolation source: floating plastic debris | place: Pacific Ocean | collected 2008-08-30 | study: EMG produced TPA metagenomics... | reverse complement strand
AAATTTTATGGGTTTATAAAAAATAAAAAAATTTTGTTACCTTTTAATTTTTTTTTTTTGGGTTTTTATATATTTTTTTATTTCTTTTTTTTTTAATAAATAAAAAAAAAAAAAAAAAAAACTCTTGCAAGTTCTGTATTACTTAGAGCAGACTAAACTCTGCATCCGTAAAGGTGGGTGTTTGTGGGGTGTGGAGCTTGTGCCAGAGATTGTTTTCCAGCTTTATCCGAGTCAAGAATTCGGCCAAGGACGAAGCCACCAACAAGGACTCTCCTGTACTTGCTTTCACTGCGCTGACTGATCCGTCATCGTTCTGCTTCCAACAGTATACACCTTTCGAGTCCATCAAGAATATTCCCTTTTCCTGGAGATAAGGATCGTCCTGGGAATTGAAACGGCAATACGTGGGGGAAGAATCCTGCACTGCGTTTTTTACCACCAGAGGAATGTCGCCAGTGGTCTGGCAGTCCTTTACGGAAGCGTCGATATCGATCCGAGGCACCTGAGAATAACTCCATTCGTGGTAAATGGAATAGATTTTTGGAGTTGGACGAACGGCCTCGCCCAAGCCCAAACCCACCCAAGCTGTAGGTGTAACCGCGGTTGGTGGTGGTGGTGCAGTTAGTTCCTTGGCTGGGTCGTTTGTTCTTTTTGTCCGCTTCGCTACGTACCAGCGAGCTGTCCGTGTCAGAAGACATGGTTGGCGTTGGGGCGTGTGGCTTTGATAAAGTTTTTTTTTTGGGACAAACAACATGTTTTTGAAAAGGTTTTTGGGACCGACAAAGACGGAAAATAAAAAAAAACCTCATGCTCTGCGCTTTATCGATGCTGGGGTGGTTGTCTTCGGCCGTGTGGGCCACACTGCTGAACCCGGTTCCGGCGGTCTATTCGTGTTGTACCGTCGTGGCCGCTGCCGGGAGTGCCTTTTGGATGCATTATGCCTTCTTGAAGTGGAACGAGAACCGATCGGGCCTGTCCATACTAAACGATCCGGTGTTCACGCTGGTTCCTCCGTACGATACGTCCGAACTCGTAGCGTGGTGCCAAAACGTTTGTTTCGTAGTGGCCGTGTACCATTTGCTGGTGACCGGCGCTTTGTGGTGGTCTTGGCTGGCCTGGTGTGTTTTTTTGTTCGTATGCTTGCGTTGCATCAGCATCACTTTGTGCCCTTTGCACGTCCATCCTACCGTAAGACCTCTTCGCGAGCCATTGGCCGAATACTGGGCACGATGCATGGGCCATAACGGCAGAGGCTATTACTATTACCACGACTTGTTCTTTTCGGGACACACCACCGTGTGTTGCATGCTCTGGCTGATGATGCCCCCGGGGTGGCCCAAAACCGTCTGTGGTGTTCACATTATGGTAATGGCAGCGGCTTTGGTTGTGTCCAGGGCGCACTACTCAATCGACGTCTTCGTCGCTCCTTTTATGGCGTTTTGGACGGTACACGCCGGTGCCTGGACCGACGCTTGGTGCCGCGCTGCGCTAGGAGGCTAAACTGTTCTCATTCACAAAAAAAAAATTATATTCTGTTTCTCTGTCGTGGAAAGTGTGCCAGGTCAGGGATTCATTTCTTTTCCCAAAGGAGCCTATGCAGTTTTGGCTGGCAGGGTCTCGGTCCGTGGACGCGGGGCAGGAGGTCCATTCCTCCGTTTTTCAAGCATGAGTTCCATTTCGTTCTCGTCGAGGTTGCTTACAACAGCCGAGGGACACCCCCAGGTGGTCGCGTTCGCCTACCGCTTGCATCTAGACCAACGCTTGGGAGACACGTTTCGACTGCTAACTTTTGCCAAGACCGCCTCTCCTCGTCCTTTGGCAGCGTGGAGGGGTGAGACGCAGACGCAAATGGGGGCAGAAGTGTTTCGACGGGTGGTGGAATCGCCGATTGCGCTCTGGGTACCCGCCACGTGCTGCGAAGACACCAAAGTGTTGGAGAGATACATTTCTCAGTCTTGGAAAGACCTTTCCCTGGGTGTGTATGAGGACGACAGCAAGCACACCAAGCGATACTACGCAAAAGCCCTGGCGGACTATCCCCGAGTGTACGTCAAGGGTGGTCAAGCCGGCGAAGAAGGGGACAACGACATGGAGTCTCGGCGGGTCCAAGCGTATTTTCGTTGGGCGGACAAGATTTGTAGAGAAACCGGAGAAAAGACCAAAAAGTTTGCCGACTACCTGTACGTGGCCGATGAGACAGCCGTGGACTTGTCGTCGCTCTGACCGTTCCACAAGCTCTTGACTCCACGATAGAAGCCGTAACCCAACAACACCAACACGGTGGCTGCTAACAGAGCCAAGGCGGCAAACATGATGCGCGTCACTACCCCTTCCAAGGCTTGGGCGATGTCTACCGTGGCTTCGAACACCGTTTCCCCCACCGAGTTGAGGGTGTTTTGTTGGTTGGAGACGCTCGCGATAAAGTTGAACACGCTTTGGTCGATGACGTTGAGAGTGACGTTGCTGTTTTGGACCTGGGTCAGGGCGATGTTGAACGCGTTTTGTTGGCTGATGTTGTTGGCGTTGAGAGTGGTCGAGGACTTGAGGCTGAGCACTTGCTGAGACTGCATGAGCGACGTGACGGAAATCAAAAAATTTTCGTTGACCTGGCTTTCGATGCGGGTGGCCACTTCCTCCGTGAGGCTCTCCACCCCTTTCTTGCCCAAGGCCTGCGAGGCCCCGCTCAATACGTCTTGGTTGTTGAGAAAGGACTCGCGCAACAAGCTCCTTAAATTGAGAGAAAACTGGCTGGCGTCCTGCAACTTGGAGTAGCAATCGGTGTCGTCTTTGCTCAGCACGTTGGCTTGTGTTACGTTGGTGAGCGCGCACGCCTTGCACTGCGTAATGCCGCAGAGCTCCAGCCTTTGCAGCATCAAGCCGTACTCTTCGTCGATGGGCAGCCGGACGCGCACCTGATCGGCCGCATCCTTGATCCAGGTGCGGCGCTCCAGGGCGTGGTGGGACAGCATGCCTTGGAACACGGCGTTGACGCACTGGCGACACGCTCGGTTCTCTTCCCACACCCGAATGTCCGCGCCGGTCAGGTTGGGCTGGCATTCGATGGTGATGTCTTGCAGAATGTCGGATTGCTGGTTGCACTTGTTGGAGGATTTGATGATGGCGGAAGCAATGATTTCGTTTGTGCTCTGGACCAAGGCCTCGGGCGTCTTGTGGCAGCCTTTCTTCCCGCCCAGGGCAAAGCCGAAGCCGATGCCGCCCGCCAAACCGGCAGCTCCTTCGGCTCCAGAAGCGGCGGCCACTCCGGCGAGCGCGAACGCGCCCGCGGCTTCGCCGATGCGTGCGGCAGAACTCTGGCATCCTCCCATGGCGAGGGGATCGGTGCCTTTCTTCTTTCGCCCAGAAAGTGGTCTCCCGAACCAGTAGAAGGCAAGAAAAACTTGATACTTGCTTAAAATAATAAAATTACTCCATGTCCGTGCACCGCTGCAACTCGTACGACACGCCAGACAACCGGATGCGGTTGCGCCGTATTCTGGGCCGTCGCGCCGGAACCTTACACCAGGACACCAACGACATCCTGGTGTTGACTATCCGTTACGTCGTGATTCCGTTGTCCATACCAGGACAAGTGCCGGACTTGTTGATTCAGGCTCAACACAACGTGCTCAATGCCCACTTTGTCAGCGTGCAGAACCGGGAAAACATTCCGCAGACGACTCGGTACCCGTACCGAAATGTCATGGGAGATCCTCGTATCGCGTTCGCGCCCTTTGACGCCACCGAAGTGAACGAAGACAACGGGCACGTCATTCGTTTGTCGCCCCCCACCTCGCCTCCGACGGGTGGATACAACAGTGTGGCCGATTGTGAAGCCGAGTTTCAGAGGCAAGGCTTCACCGAAGAGCCTGGTGTTATCTACGTCTACATTTCCACCCTGAACGAGGGGTCCAGCAACTCTGTGTTGTTGGGTCAGGCCCGGGACATCGTGAGCAGCGCGTGCATGGTACACTACGAGACGGTAGGTTCCCCCCAGTTTCCTGGCAGCTCTACCAACTACAGCGAAGGCAGCACGTTGGTGCACGAGCTCGGCCACTGCTTTGGTCTGTACCATCCCTTTTCCTTGCAACCTTGCGACCACCCCTCCACCACCTTTTTGGCGGAACAAAATCCACAAGGCGTGTTGCAAAGCCAACCCAACCTGTTCACCAACCTCAACAACCTGACTACGAGCGATAACGGCTTGGACAACGCTGGCAGAGATTTTTTGCGCTACTGCACAGGAGACCCGACGTGCAACAGCGACGGAGACAACGGAGGCGTCAAGCCCCAGGGCAGCACCTCGGACCCCGCTTACTCGTGCCTCAAGGAATTAGGCTTGCTGACAGATACAACGCAACGGTGGGAAATGTTTATGAGTTTTATGGATTACGGAGACGACCAAACCATGCTGGGGTTTCCGTCGTTCCAGGTCTCTACCATGCGCACCGTCATCGCCAACTCGTCCCAACTGTTTTCGGTGGCTCGGGTAACGTCGTTGGAGGAAACGCCCGTCTTCTCTCCGGTTTCATCCGGAAGCAGCAGCGGAACGTCGAGCCAACTGCCCGGATGGGTCATTGGGGTGATTGTGGTGGGCGTGGTCCTGGTCATATTGGTGATAGGTGGCGTTGCCTGGTACGCGTCCCGTTCCTCTTACCCATCTCACCACTCTAACCACTCTTACACATCGCAGCGACACGAATTACGGGATCCGTCAAGGTTGCCTTCTTGGGCGTAATCATTCGCATGGTCTGGCCTGCCGTGGCGAATAGTTTTTTGACGTCTTCTGTCGCCCAGGTTACAATGGCTCGAGCGGCTTCTTCAGTAATCCGCACCTTCTTGTTCTCCCCAGCCTTGCCTTGTCCTGCGTTGAGGCGGTTGGCCTTGCAGTAAGCATCGTAATGTTTTTGCAGAGAAATCCGGGCCGCACGGAGAACGGCGGCCGCGGGCAACGTCCCTTCCGTCTTGGAAGCGTTTCGTTGACGACGCGCCGAAGCTACCATTCTCTTTCTCGCCTTTTGGGCAGCTGTAAGGGTCTTCTTCTTCTTCTTTGGCGCCGGCTTGGCCGGCTTGCGGGCCATAGTGGCATCGTTCGAGTTGTCTTTGAGGACGCGACGCGGTCTTGCCATGATGATGATTGTTTTCTTCAGGAACACGAAAAAAATTTTTTTTTGGTGTTCAACCACCTTTCCAATTTTTTTTTTTCCTTTCCCAACCCGGGACCTTGGGTGTGTTGGGCAGGAACGTATCACCGTCTTCTTTGGACCAAAACAACTTGTTTGTGTTGTTGACCTAATAAACGCTGGATCCGATGCGAAAATCTGCCGCGTGGATATGGGTATTCTTGGTGCTGATTGTCTTGCTGTTAAGCGGCACAGTTGTGGTCTTCATTCTGGCCAGTCAAAGAGCCTCGGCTGCGCTGCCCGACGAAGTAGACGTAGTGTTGCACGTGCGTCCGGACAATCCGACCCGGGCCGCACGCCACATATACCAAGCCAGAGCCGTCCGTAAGCACATGCCCTGGGTCAGACAGGTGTTTGTTCTTTCGCCCAACGAGCCAGAGGTCAGAGCCACCGAATTCTACACCTACGTGCCGTTTTCGGGCACGGGAGACGAGGCCTACAATTTCATGCCCGACATCGCCGGCATCGCGAACCACGCCATGTTCTTGGCGGACCAAACCCTGCCCTGGCGCTACGTGTCCAAGTCGTTTTTGTTCATCCAGGGCCAACCGCGCTTGTTCAACTACTTTCGAGACACGGCCGAAGCCTCTTTCTTTCAGGATTACCTGGAAACGACGTGGCCGGCCTTGGTGGCCGACCTGCCCAAGCTCAAGGAAGAGCCGCGCACGTGGCAAAACCTGGTCTTTCGCGAAGTGACGGAAGAGCAGTTGGTGTTGAGAAACGACATGAACCGGGACGTATTTGTCGTGTCGTCCATGGCCACCAACAGCCAACTCCAGTTTGACGCCTTGCAAGCGCACGCTCCTTTGTTTGCCACCTTTCACGTCGGCTCCGCAGACCCCGATCCGGATACGAGCAACCGGCGAATCATGACCTGGCTAGAGTCATTGAACCTGTCTGGGTAACGAGTGCGTTTTCGAATTCGTGGCCAGTGGCCCAGGTGAGTATTAAAAAAAAAAACAAAAATGAGCGCGTCGGCCAACCAGAGTCAGCTAGCTTGTTCTCAACTGGAACGGCTCAAGCAGGAAATAAAGCGCTGCAACACCACCAAGAAAGGGTTCCAAGACGAGTACAACACATTGGCGGACCGGGCCGTCGACGCCATGATGAACCAAGGCCTGAGGTGCATTTCCGCGGTGCCAGACAAGCCGCCCTACTACGTTCTGACCAAACGCGAAACCGGTGGCGGCTGGAACGCCGCGGCCTACTTGGAATTTTTCACGCAACTCTTAAACACGCACAAAGCCAGACCCGTCTCCCCCGAGGAATGCGCTCAAAGAGCCGAAGAATACTTGCGGACACGAAAGAAGCGCAGCATCAAGCTGGAGAAAAGAATGAACCGAGAACAGCAGACAGGTGTGCAAGACTTAAAAGAATGGCTCGAACAAGGTCCCGAATAAAAAAAAAAACAAACCAATCAAAATTCACCTCCCTGTGATGCTTTCTCCGGGCCCCGTCTCCGACGCCTTAGCCGATCGCCGGCGCTCCCACCAAGGGCAACGCCTCAAAGGCTGGTACCGACGTCTGCCCCGCACACGATTCGCGGCCTTTGATCTTTGGCTGCACGGACGGATGTTGGTCGTGCTGGATTCCCACGTCCACCTCGGCTTCTTCGAAGCCCTGGGCGCCTTGTCGCCCTGGAAAAGCAAACGCCAGTTCGGATGGGAGTATTTCCCCCGCTTGACCATGGTCAGGCTCAACCAACTCTTGGGCGACGTGCGGGCTCAGAAGCCCTCGTCTCCAGCGGCTGCCGCTATGCGAAGCCGGCTTTCCGCTCAAGATCTGGCCCGGCTGCCTCGGAAATTCCAGGCGGCGGTGTTGCCGTCGGCGTCTGTGGCTTTGCTTCACCCGCAACTTGTGCGATGTGCAATGATAACAGACCCGCCGCCGAGTTCCCAAGGCTCGCTGAGCCTGTGTTTTAAGCTCGTTGTGCAGACCGAGCCTGCCCTCGACGCCAAGGAAACGTATTTCCGGTGGCAGACGGCGGCGGCGGCCCGCACTTACGAACCAGACTTGGAAAATCCGATCGCAGAACCTACTTTCCCGTACCGTGTAGCTCTGGCGGCCACTCCGTTGGCGCCCAAAACGTCACCAAACTCTCCACCGCTTGAGCAAGGAGTCAGGTGTTTCGGTCTTGAGTCCGACGTCTGGCAAAATTTGCACGCTCGAACGAGCGCGTACTGGCGGCGGGTCGTGGCGCCTTCGGGAGGGTCCCGGCGTCAACCCTGGCGCCGGGCGTCGTCCCACGTGGTTCAGCGCGACGGACAAACCCGTTACGGGCACCACTGCCAGGCCTTGCGCCGGGCGAGCCTGTGGCTGCTGCCGTTGTGCCTGGAGGCCGTGCGTAACGCGTGCCCCTGGGGTCGCTTCGTCTTTGTGGCCACGGCGCAAATCGTTCAGGTCAGTCTTCCTTTACCCAGTGCTGCAAATCTCGAAGCGTCGCCGCCGACAAAGAAGAGGACGTTGAGCCCGCCCCCCGCGCCTTCTGCGGCCAAGCGCCCCCGGCCGTCGACCGCCGCAAGCCAGGATGGGTGACTACACGCTGCCACGCGCGCTCTTGTGCTTTCGATGCTGTGCGCGTGCCTGACTCTGTACGAGACAAAGCTTGTTGGTTTGCGACGAGTCGAGACAAGCAAAAAGTCAAGATCGTCACCGCAGCCAGCCACACTCCAAATTCCGAAGGGTCCATGGAACCTTGAGTTTTTTTTGAGCTATTGGCGCAATTGTTCGTGCAAGTAAAACACTTTTTGGAAAAACGGAGTGTTGTCGTCGGGCTCCGGAGGACACTCTTGCAAGGCCCGTTGAATTCTACCCAAAAAGGCGTGGCCCAAGGGGTCCAAGACGCTTTCGGTGTATCGCAACAGAGTGCACAAGATCAGCCTGGCGTGGGATCCTGGCCAGGCCACGGCAAACAGTTGCAGCAAGGATTCGGTCATGAGGCTGAGGCGAGCAGGCAGGGTGGAGTAGGGTTCCTGGGTGAGCGCCTGGGTTGGCACTTCGTGCCGCGTCTGCATCAAGCCCCAAGCCGAAGTGGTCAGCACGGCCAGCGCGTAGTACGTCAGAAACGTCTCGGACGTCAACAACTTTGCTTGGTCTTGCGCCGTAACAGAATAATTCATCCATCGAGGGTTGCTGGACACGGAGGAAGTAGAAGCAAACTTGACGTCGAGGGGGAAGTGCCACGGCTGGACGGGCTCCGCAAAGAACTTGCCCGACTCGAGGTCCACTCGGGTCAGGACGACCATCTGTTGCAGCTTGGACACGGGCTGGGTCGCGGCTCGTGGCGGCTGTCCCGGGGCTAGTGAAGGCGCGAGCAAGGCGCGAGCGCGGCGCAGCACCTGGTCGCAGTCGTGCAGGGTACGGCCCACGTCCTGGGCGTTTTGGATCGACACGGGGCGCCCGACCAAGACGCGCGGCGCAAAACGCACTCCGTGCAAGTCGTCCCGCAGGCGGATGCCAAACGTGCTCTGGGCGTAGCCGTACATCTCGCGCAAGAAGTGCACACCCCACGAGACGGTGCCCTTCTTCTTCATCATCTCTTCCAGAAAAGCCATCGGGGTCATGTTCTGGTACACGTGGGTGGTGGCCGCGGCGAACTGCAGCAACAAAGGCACGTAGAGCTGGTTCAGCACGTCCGCGGCGTACTCGTCAAAGTGGCGGCCGCGTTCGCGGTTGTTGCTCTCGGTGTCGTTGTCGTCGGCTTCCACGGCGTCCCGGTACTGTGTCCACAGCTCCTGCACGACCATCTTGCGTTGGGCGTGGCCGCTGCGGACCTTGACCGAGCCGTGGCGGTATTTTTTGCGCTCCATGCCTCGCAAGTACTCCGTGAGGGGGTCCGTCGTGATTTCTTCCAGCAGAGAGGACCACAGATGGAAATCCTTGCGTTGCACCACGTCGTGGGGCAACACCGACAGGGCGGACTGTTCAAAATCAAACGCCCTCTTGTCCAACAGCACCTGGCCTTGTTTCTTGTCCCCGATGGCCTGGAGCAGCTCCGAGGACAGGTTCTCGGCCTTGCGTTGGGCCGCCGAAGAAGCCAAGTGCTTGGTCCACGACTCCATGTACCGGGCGAACTGCAGAAAGGCCACCCGCACGTCGTGTTCCGCAAAGGCGTGTTTGACGGTGGGCACGCCCGAAGGCTCGGAGTGGTTGGCCTTGGAGTGCCCCCCCGACTTGGTCTTCTCATCGCGGAAAAACACGGTGCGCATGTGTCGAGAGTCCGGATTCGACAAGCGTGTGCGCTCGATCTTCTCGAACGGCACGTTGCGCACAACGCGCAAGTGCCAGAAATACACCACGAGCATGCCGTAGTCTTTTGTCAGGTCTTCCGAACCGGTTTCGTCTAGCACCGAGCTTTTTTTCACCACCACGTTCTCTCTGCCATCCCTGGCCTGGACCGCTTTGATTAACGAGCGGACCTGGCTGGCGGTCGTGTTGGAGGAGTGGGACGCGTGGTGGTTATCCCAGTCTTCCTCCAAGACGTAGCTGGGGTCGTAGATTTCTACTTGGTGCGGTCGGTTGTGGGTGTTGCGGTGTATCAAGACCATGGTCCAGCGATGGGGCCGGGTGCCAAACAAGGCCAAGTGAAAACGGTAGTCGTAAAAGTGGGTTTCCAGGGCCTGCACCATGTTGCTGGGGGACGAGTTTTCGTACTCCACCCCGAGCACCATGAGCCTCCGTTGTTGGTCGCGCTTCAGTCCGTACGCGTACCGCTGGGAGAGAGCCAACAAGTCGTCCCGCCGGAGAACACGATCGTGGCACAGAGGCGGCTTGAACGACAGCTGAAGCTGGGGCATGATGTTCTTTTTGCGGCGCAGGTGGGCGATAAAATCGTTGGGGTCTTTTCCCAAACACACCCACTTGAGCTCGCCCTGCACGGAAGGGTCACGCCCGTGAATCAGGGCGTGTTTGCGCTGCAGCGAGAGCGAATCGGGGAACAACCGCTCGACCGACTCCTTGGAATCCTCGGGAGACCGGCTCCGGTACTGATGACTCATAAAGTTTTGGAAGCGTTTGAACAAGTTTTGGATCTGGGACGCCGACAAGCACGAACCGGGCACCGCCGCGTGACCCGCCAACAAGCCGTGCATGCACGGACTGGTGCCCGGGTTGTCTTGTTCCTTTTCAGCATTCCTCTGTGACATGGGGTTTTTTTTTTTATTCTAACGCACCAACGGGAATTGTTTGGGTTTGGGTGTTCGCCAGCAACACAATTATATTTTTATTTTCTGCCACAAACACTTAAAAAAATACACCACCCGTCATGAGCGACGTGTACTTCATCGTCATCACTTCCATCTTTGGCTTGTTCGTCCTCTTTGTGGCCTATTACATGTGGCAGTCTATGACGTACGTACGCAGCGCCCTGAGCCTGAAGGAATCGGACCTGACCGCCGAAGAAAAAGCCACGCTGGTGCGCTTCTGCCAAGAACGGGCCGCGCAGAAAAACCGTACCAAACCCTCCCCCACCAGCAAAAAAACCAAGTCTGCCAAGTAGATGGAGGATTTTAGGGGCTTACCAAGAAATGAAAACGTGGTGGTGGGTCATCGTGTTGCCTTGGCTGGCCTGTGTGGTGCTCTTTGTCGCCGTCAGCACCGCCTTGGTCGAAGACCAAACCCTGGCCGTGCCCAAAGGGCGGCGTGAAAGCCGCTTCTTGCCCGACGTCGCCGTCGTAGTGCACACGACCGAGGAACGGCAACGGTACTGGGCGGGCTTTCGCTACTCTTGGCAAAAATACGGACTGAGCGGCCTCCCCGTCGTCTGGATCACAGACAGGCACTGGGAGGACGACCAAGCGTGCGTCACCTTTGCGTCCGGCTGGCCGGGACCGTTTCGTGTGGTGCCAGAGCCGTCTTCTGGCGGTTTGCCCTGGAGCGCCCGGGTGGGTCGAGCCTTGGGCCTGGTGGCGGAACCGTTTGTGTTGTGGATGAAGGAAGACATGTGGCTGACCCGACCCGTGCAGTTCGCCCAGCTCAACCGTGCCCTGAAGCTGACACAACGTCACGCCTGGAACGTCATGAAACTCTATCCCGAGTGCACTCACCAGGTAGGTCCGGCGACACCAGACCACCACATCGTGAGCCATCAACCTTCGTTGTGGCGAAGAGACTATTTGCTGTCGACGTTGCACCAAGAAAAATACCCCCACCAGCACCAGACACGCCTCAACCTGCACCTGCACGCACGCGCGGACGAAGCCGCCAAGTGTCAGTGCTTTTCCGATTTCCGAGGCGAAGCCTTGCCCTATCTCCAGGTCAGCCATAGGGGCCGTGTGTCTGACGCCGGGAAAAGCATTTTACGCACCGCCCGGCTGCCAATCACTTGATATTGACCATCGTTCGAAGAAGAATAAAAAGGAAAAATTTTATGGGTGGGGTTCGCCAATGACCCGTACATGCCAGTTCTTGTGGTCGGGAGGTGGAATTCGGAGCAACTTGGCACAGTGTGAGCAGCACACCTCGATCTGCACCGATTCTAGACTCATCCAGTTCTTCTGCAAAAGAAGGTAAAGCCAGGCGACGCTCTTTCTCGGGAGTATCAAGGCGCCCTTGTTCTGAGCTGCGGGACACGGCCCCGGCACTCGAGCCGAGAACTTACGCAGCATCCGACAATACCGAAACACGGATTGCCAAACGGAGACGGTAAAAAGGGACGGAGGCGAATCGGCCTTCGAAAGCCGAAGGGTGCGCCAGAACTCCACCCCGCGACGAAATGTGTGAGAAAAATCTCTGCACACCTTCTGCAAGCGAAGGCGATCCGGCCACGGCAAATAGTCTTGCATCTCGTACAGGACGTCCGAGGGCAAGTGGAGCACATGATACGCCATCCGGAACGTTTCGAAACACTGCCAACCCAAAAAAAACACAAGTTTTATGAGGTCATGCTTGTAATAAAAAAAAAAAGCCTTGCCCATCAAATGGGAAATTGTGTGCCCCGACAAGCCGAACCCCTACCACCCCAGCCGCCGTCTATGGATTTTCCTTACGTATTTTTTGTGCCTCATTGTTTGGATAGCCCAACCTCGGCTTGGAACAGCTGGACCAACAAGTTGGCGGAACGTGACGAGGTGATTGTGTTGGTGAACAAAATGAATTGTCAAAAACAACCTCTTGTCAAGTTTTGGGTGGACCCGCCCGGGCACGAGCATCGCGTGCTTTTTATCACGTGCGTCATCTTACCGAAAAAGATCAAGTTCGAAGTCCGTTCTGCGTGTGAGCTGCAGTGGTTGCAAGCGGTGACGACGTGCTCCAGCATGTCCGCGGTGTTTGGGCCGTCGGCCCACCGGCTGCCTCCGATCTGCTGTCGCGCCACGCCCAAAGGGTGCGGAGAGGAGACGCCGGGAGAAACGACCAACGTGCACAAGCACATCGTTACCTTGTGTTCTTCGCGCAACGAGAGGGTTATTCAAAAAGCCTTGGAATCCTTGTTGCGCGACTACAGCAGGTTGGAGGCCAGCGTGCGTGTCAAGCTGTTTCGCTGTTGCCAATGCAACCTCACCTTTTGTGCGCAACCTTTGTCCGTCCGCCTGTTGTTGGCTGTCATCGAAAAGTACGTGTTCGCGTACTCTTCCCCCGGCCTCCACCTCTTGACCCGCTACCAGCGCCTGTCCTTTGCCGAGTACCTCCAAAAGACCCTGAAACGCAAGCCTGTAGGCATTGAATGCGGACACATCGACCGATTCACGGTCAAGCGCATCGATCGTCTTTTGGCGGTGCACCGGCAGCACGAGGGCTAGGTGCTAGGTGCGTGGCTGCTTGGCCAACACGATGACCCGGCCCGGTCCCGGGGTCGGGGACAGCGAGCTGGGGCGAGGACCAGCCGGGTCGGACACCGCCAAATAGAGCGTGCCCCGCGTCCGGGAGTACCAGTACCCCAAGCCCTGCGCGAATCCGTACCCGGACACGAGAGGGTCCGTGTCGAGCGAAGAGTTTTCGTTGGTGCCCAAGTCCTGCACCTTGTCGAAACACTGAAAGGGATCGGTCGCGGCACTGGTGCCCGCCGTGCCCGAGGTGCCGTTGTAGTCGCTGAGGTTGACGGTGTTGCCAAAGGTGTCGGAAAAGACGGACACCAACAAGCGTCCGTCCAGGGCGGCTATGGTTTGGCGAAAGCGGGCGCCTACCGACTGAAGCGGATCGCCGTGGTACAACGCGGGCGAAAACCCAAAGTCCAGCACGAGCGAGCCGCGGTACTGCTGGCGGTCGTCGCACGGCGTGGCGCTTGAGCACGTGGTGGACGTGTTGCCCAGGGTCCAGGCCTCGAATTCGGCGTACGACCCGTTGGGCGGTGTGACCCCGGGGCACGAGCTGGTAGGGTTGGCCACGGGTCCGTTGCGCCCGACCAGCAAGAAATTCTCCACGACGCCCACCTCGTAACACCACCCGCGGGTCGGGGCAGCCTGCGTAGCCGCGCGCCGTCCGTCGTACCGCAAGTAGTAGTCGCCGGGAGTGCCGCCGGCTATGCGCGTTTGGGTCCAGCCTTGCAAAGGCGGAGTGGCCGACAACTCGTAGATCTGGACGTACCCGTTCGGCATGGCCGGTCCGGCCGTGTTGCCGTCCGCAAACCGGATTTGCGCGTAGTCGTCGTTGCTGGGGTTGGCGACCACCAGCAAGTTCTTGCGTTCCCGGCCCGAAGTCACGTAGAAGCTGGAACCGAAGCCGTTGATGTAGTCGGTCGCGGTTTTGGTGGGACGGGCGGCAACCCGCCCGGCCACCTCGGCGGCTCGCAGTTGCAACAAACGCGCGTCCTTGACCACCAGGTTGAGCAAGACGGTCGGCGTCGGGGTGTTGTCCTGGAGTGAGTACCAGTACACCGACCCTCCCGGTTCTTCCGGATCGTACTCCGAACCCCTCACGTACAAGGAGTGGATCGGTGTGGTGTTGTTGTCGTCCAACACCGCCTGAAGGCGGTCGCCAAAGGTGCCCACCCAGGGCGTGTTGGCGTCCCAGGCAAACGTGCCCGGCGGCACCGGCAAGCTCAGCGCGTTGTGGGTCCCCAAAGCCGTCAGAAGCTCGTCGTCGCCTCGGAAATCGGTGCGGACCCACTGGCGCGCCTGGGCGCTGCCGGGGTCGGTGTCGTAGGCGTACAAAGCGACGTGCACGCCCAGGTGGGTCACCACCGCGGGAGAGCGCGCAGGGTCGAGTTCGTTGCAGGCCGCGTCGGCACAGGGGACCCCCAAGGACACGAAGAAGTAGTACACCTCGTTCTGGACGTTAAACATGGGGGCGAACGCGGCGTCCACCACGACCCACCCCGTAGGCATCGCCAGCGTGCTGTCCACCTCGATGACCCCGCTCAGGTTGGTCCGGTACATCTGAAAGGTCGGCGTGGCTTCGTTCTGCAGCACGGCCAAAAAACCGGCGTCGTGCGCAAACAGCGTCGCCCCAAAGCCAGACGTTTTTTGGTCGGGGTTTTCGATGATCTGCAACACCTTGAAGGTTTGGGCGTTGAGTCCGCCGGCGTCTCCGTTGATGTCGTCCGGTCCCATGAACTCGGGCGTGTTGTTTGGAGAGGCGGACGAGGACGAAGAGGGCAAGGCCAACACCAACGACACCGTCACGGCCACCACGATCAACACCAGCAACACGCCTCCTCCCGCGAGCAGTTTCCAGTGCTCGACAGCGATCTGCCGAAACGTGTACCCATCCATGAAGCAATTTTTATTTTAATCCTGACGAGAAGCTTTCGTTTCTGGGGAAGAAGCCACAAAATCAAACATGTGTTTCCGACCCAAGCTCGTGAAAGCAGGGGCCGAGGACGCTCTGACCTGCCAGTGTGGCCAAGTCCCCGTCACGAAGCTATCCCAGGTCTTGCGTCTCATCATGCCCCCCGGGGCCACGTCCAGGCCCGAAGAAGAAAAACCCCACACCGGCTCCGCGGCGTCTTGGGGCTCCAGCGCTCACGTGTTGCTGGGAGCTGCGCAAGTCCTCGCCGCGGAAGAAGCCTTGCGCAAGAAGAGAAGAACCGCCCAAAAACCCAACACCTTCACACTCGTAGGTAGGGGTCGATCGTGGTGCTTGGTCGTGGAGATCTTTGGGATCAGCGAGAACGACTTGGACAGATCCCAAGGACCGTTGGCACTGCCTCGTCCACCGGGGTCAACGTGGCCCCCCACTTCAACAAGTCCAAGAATGCAAAATCATGGAATGTTCTTCTCTGTCCGTGTGGGAAAAGGTCTCGGTTGATATGTTTCCCGGGCAAAGTTTTCTGTCTGCCCGAATCGGAGATTATGATTACCCCATTGTGGTTCGCAACCGCATTCATTCTGCGCATACGCATCTTTTTCTTTCGCCCAAAAACGGAAAGGCCTGTTACCTTTTGGTGTGGGCCAAGACCGCGCTGTGCACCTTCATGCTCCGTATCTTCATGCGAAACTATGGCCGTGGTCGCAGACAGCGGCGCATCTCGATATCGTATGCCCCCTGGGTTGTGTCGTTGTGTCTGGCGGGCGGCTCGGTCGCGGGCACAATGG
>ERZ1740068.603-NODE-603-length-15650-cov-26.298942_pt1 | contig 15650 bp, 12 predicted proteins | sample MGYA00581735_ERZ1740068 | MGnify/ENA primary metagenome ERZ1740068 (study PRJEB43018, sample SAMN04849740) | marine metagenome | isolation source: floating plastic debris | place: Pacific Ocean | collected 2008-08-30 | study: EMG produced TPA metagenomics... | reverse complement strand
CTTCCCGTTCGCGATCGCGGCCTCGTTCGAGTCCCTGTTCGAGTCCCTGTTCGAGACCCTGTTCGAGCCCCTGTTCGAGTCCTTCTGCGAGCCCCTTCTCGAGCGCGTACTCCTGCTGGCCGCGCTCGTACCAGAATTTCATACGCTCCCGTTCGGCCAGCTCGTACTCTTCTGGCGAGAGCTGGCTTTCGTTAGCAACCTCGAAGGCTTCACTCAGCTCGCCGTCGGTGAGCGTTTCCGGCGCGCGATCGAGCTTGCCCGCCTGCTGGATAAAGTACAGCCACAGTTCGCTGCGAGTTTCGAGCTGTTCGGGCAGTTTTTCGAGTTTGGGGAGTTCGGCAAAAATCAGTTCGATGTGGTCGCTGCAACGGCGTCCGGTGGCGGTGTTGAGGAGCTGGTAGCGGCTGATGGGGTTGGGGTCGTCGTCATCGGGGAAGATGAGGAAGTCGGCGATCGTCAAGGCGATGACGGGTTTGAGCAGCCAGTAGCCTTCGCCGCGTTTGAGCTGGCTGGCGTAGGCTTTGGCGGTGTTGTAGATGATTCGTTCGGTGAAGGCTTTGACGGGCAGGACTTGCATCTCGACGATGACGATGGTGTCGTCGTCGAGGATGGCTTTGATATCGAGGATGCTTTGCTTGAGGCTGTAGAGGTCGGGGTTTTGGTAGGGATCGAGGATTTCGAGGTCGGTGATGCGCTCTTCGCCGTCGTAGACGATCGCATTGAGAAGGTTACGCAGGATCGGTTTACTGCGATCGGAGCCGAAGATGCGTTTGAAGCCGAAGTCGGTGCGCGGATCGACGAAGCCCATGATGTGCGGGGAAAGTGGTTATCTGAATTTTGGCACAGGACTCTGACACACTAAAACCCCGCAAACCGAGCCACCCGTCAGATGGGAGAATAGCATTCTGATGTTTTCCTGACGCCGCCGCGCAGCGCACCCGCCCGAGCTCATGGCGAACCTACACCACCTCTCACAAATTCTCGCCGGAACCTACGCTTGGCACGCTTGGCGGCGCTCGCATCCCGACGAACCGATCGACCTGAGTAGCGCGAGCTTGGGCGCGATCGACCTTTCCGAGAACGACTTTGCAGGCGCGGATCTGTCGGGAATTGAGGCGATGGGCCTGAACCTGCGCGGCGCGAACCTGGAGCGGGTGAGTCTCTGCGGTGCGAACTTGATCGGAGCCGACCTGCGCGGAGCCAACTTGCGCCACGCCGACCTAACCGGCGCGCAGCTCGATCGCGCCAACCTCAGCGATATTTGCGGCCACCATCTTCACGGCAGCGAGATTTCGGCTCATGCGGCGATCGCCTATCGCGCTGACTTCACCCGCGCCCAGCTCTACAATGCCGATTTTACCGGCGCGAACCTCTGCCAAGCCAAGCTCAACGGCACGTATCTCGGCGGCGCGAACTGCGCGAACGTGCGCGCCCTGGCCGCTGACTTTCGCTGGGCGCGCGGTCGCGGCATCTCGTTCTATCGCGCCGACCTGACGGATGCGATCTTCCAGCACGCTGACCTGCACCGCCTCAACCTCCAGCACGCTCGCCTCGATCGCACCGGCCTCGACCCGTCGCCGATGTCAGCACGTTAAGAATCGATCCCGCGCGGAACGCGGTCTCGTGACCTGTAGTCGGAACATCGAACCCGCGATCTCGCTTCGCGCCGCCTGTAAACTTTCATTTCCACGACGATGCTCGAACTTCAACGCCCCGCCCGCTTGACTCCCATCGCTCGCTTCGCCTGCGCCGCACTGCTGGCCTGGAGCACGGCTGGCCTGCCCGTACTAGCCCAAGAGCCACCCCGCAGCCTGACGGTCAACGGCCAGGGGCAAATCGCCATCCCCGCCACGATCGCCCAGGTCAGCCTCGGCGTCGAGATTCGCGCTCGCACGGCAGAAGACGCCCAGGAACAGGTGGCGGCGGCGTCCCAGGCGATCGTCACTTACCTAAAGGCCAACAACGTCGAAGACCTGCAAACTCAGGGGATTCAGCTCTCGCCGATTTACGTCAATGAAAACGGACGATCGCGCATTTCCGACTACAGCGCTTCAAATACCGTCAGTTTTCGCATTTCCGCCGACGAGCTGGGCGAAATCCTCGATGAGGCGGTTCAGCGCGGCGCGACCCGTATCGCCGGTTTGAGCTTTGTCGGCTCCGATGAAGATATCGCCGCTGCTCGCAATGCTGCCCTGCGGGTCGCCACCTTCGATGCTCGCACTCAGGCGGATATCGTACTCGGGGCGCTCGGCCTTCCGACGGGAGAGGTGGCGCGTATCAATATCGGCTATTCCACCCCGCTCGCGCCAGAGTCGATCCGCAATATGGCTCCGGCGACGGGGGATATTATGGCGCGATCGGCAGTTGAAGGCGGCGAGCAAACGATCCAGGCATCGGTGATGATGGTGATTCACTACTAGGGGCTGTCATCAGTTCAATCGACAACGCTTACCCGACGAGGGTTTCAGCCCCTAGTTCTATTTTTGGGTCGGGCGCTCGACTGCTGTCTTCGTGAGGAGTCTAACGCTAGTTGATAGCACGCCCTGCGCTACTCCACTGTGACCGACTTCGCCAAGTTTCGCGGCTGATCTACATCCAGGCCGCGCCGCGCTGCGATGTAGTACGACAAAAGCTGCAACGGAATCGAAGCGACGATCGGCGAGAGCACCTCATCGATCGCCGGGACGGCCAGCACGTCATCGAACAGCTCGCTAGCATTGGGGTCGTTGTCCGGCACGACGCCGATGAGGCGCGCGTCGCGGGCTTTGGCTTCTTGAGCGTTGGAGAGCACCTTGTCGTAGACCGATCCGGGCATGGCGATCGCGACCACCGGCACGCGGGCATCGAGCAGCGCGATCGGACCGTGTTTCATCTCGCCCGCCGGGTAGCCCTCGGCGTGAATGTAGCTGATTTCCTTAAGTTTGAGCGCACCTTCCAGGGCGATGGGAAAGTTGATGCCGCGCCCGAGGAAGATAAAGTCGCTGGTTTCGCTAAAGTCGTGGGCGAGCTCTTCGATGCGGTCTTCCTGACTGGAGAGGATCGTCTCGATCGCGTTAGGAACCTGCCGCAGCCCGTCGATTAGCGCCATCGCGCGATCGACGTCGAGTTTGCCGCGCCGCACGCCTAGGTCGATCGCCAGCGCGTAGAACGCCATCACCTGCGCCACAAACGTCTTCGTCGCCGCAACGCCAATTTCGATCCCCGCATGGGTGTCGATAATATTCGGCACGAGCTGACCGAGGGAAGATTCCGGGCGGTTGGTGATGCCCAGCAACCGAGCGCGATCGGCCACGGTGGCCTCCGCGCGCCGCTCGCGCTCCATATCCAGCGCCGCCAGCGTGTCGGCGGTTTCGCCGGATTGGGTGACACCGATCGTCAGCGTGTTCGATCGCATCGGCGCGGGCGAGTAGCGAAACTCCGAGGCATACTGCACCTGCGTCGGCAGCTCGGCCAGCTGCTCTAGCAGGTATTTCCCAACCAGACTCGCGTGCCAGCTCGTGCCGCAGGCTAACACCTGCACGCTTTCCACGCCTTCGAGCAGCGCATCTTCCAGACCCAGCGTTACGGGCGAGACACGAGTTTCCGGCGTCCAATGACTGTCGAAGTAGGCTGCGAGGCAGTCGCGTATCACGCCCGGCTGTTCGTGGATCTCCTTGAGCATAAAGTGACGAAAGCCGTGCTTTTCCACCGCGACGGGGTTCCAGTCGAGCAGACGCGGCATTTTCGCCAGCCGATGCCCGCTAAAGGTGTAGATTTCGACGCCCAGCGGAGTCAGGCGGCCAATTTCGCCATTTTCTAGATTCAGGACAGCGCGAGTGTGGGGCACGATCGCCGGAGTGTCGGAGGCGCAAAATAGCTCGCCCTGCCCGAAGCCAATTACTAGCGGCGCTTGCTGGCGAACGACGATCATTTCGTTGGGGAAGTCGGCGCAGATCGCCGCGATCGCAAAGGCCCCCTCCAACCGAGACACCGCCTGCCGTACCGCTGCGAAAAAGAGGCTCGGCTCGTTGTGTTCTGCGTGTTTGTCTTGGAGAGATTCGAGCTTTAGCGATTTCAGGCAGTCGGAAATCAGGTGCGGGATCGTTTCTGTGTCGGTATCCGACAGGAACTCGTAGCCCTTAGCCGTCAGCTCCTCGCGCAGCTCGCGGTAGTTCTCGACGATGCCGTTCTGCACCACCGCCACATGGGCGTCGCGATCGAGATGGGGGTGGGCGTTGCGCTCTTCGGGTTTGCCGTGAGTCGCCCAGCGGGTGTGGCCGATGCCGATCGTTGCCGGGTCGTCCTGGCCGTGGAGTTTCTGGCGCAGGTTTTCGAGCTTGCCCTTGGCGCGGACGCAGCGGACGCGATCGCCGCTGACGGTCGCGATCCCCGCCGAGTCGTAGCCGCGATACTCCAGTTTTTGCAGTCCGGCCAGCAAAATATCGCTAGCGGCTTGCATGCCGATATAGCCGACGATTCCGCACATCGTTGCAGTCCTCTCAGATCCCTTTGCGAACGCGGCGATCGGCCTGTGGGGCTCGCGCATCGCCGTATTCAAGTCTGCACTAAATCGGTCGGCTCTCACGCATGGCTTACTGGATGCGAGAAACCAGGTTTCTAAAAGAAGTTCGGCATGGGGAGTGCGATATCGGAGCTCAACCCTGGCCGAGTTCGCGCGATCGCGCCGTTGCGGCCTGCACCGCCGAGATCAGCGCCGACCGCAGTCCCGCCGCCTCCAGCGCTGCGATCCCCGCGATCGTCGTACCGCCCGGACTCGTCACGCGGTCTTTTAAAACTGCCGGATGGGTTTCCGTCTCGGCGAGCAATCGCCCCGTGCCCAGTACCGTTTGCACCGCGAGTTTTGTCGCGATCGCCCGCGACAGCCCAACCGCAACGCCGCCATCGATCAATGCTTCGACGATCGTCGCTACGTATCCCGGCCCCGAACCCGAGAGCCCCGTTACCGCATCGAGCTGCGATTCGGACACTTCCACCACCTCGCCAACCGCGCCGAGGAGCTGTCGCGCCATCTCGCGATCGGCGTCAGTTACGTCCCGGCCCCAAGACAGCGCCGAAACACCGGCCCCAACGGTTGCGGGCGTATTCGGCATAACCCGCACCACGCTGCGCCCGGGGAAGCAGGCTTCGAGCTTAGCGAGCGGTACGCCTGCCAAAATCGAGACGATCGTCTGACCGTCCTCGGGAGGCTTCGTCGACTCGATCGCAGCACTCACCAGCGGCAAAATTTGCGGTTTCACCGCCAGCAGTACCACGCTCGCAGCTTCCATCACCATGACGTTATCGTCCGTCACCTGAGTCGAATAGCGATCGCGCCACAGCGCCTGACGCTCGCGATTTGGCTCCGAAACGAGCACCTCTTCCGGCGCGTACACATTCAGCAGCAGCAGCCGCGAGGCGATCGCCTCGGCCATCATGCCACCCCCTACGATCCCTAACTTCACGGGTGGATCCTCCACGTCGCCAGCGATTATTTTTAACTATCGAAAACTTACCCGATCGCCCCACCAACCCCCGACAGAATCGACCGCTCAGGGCACAAGGCAAAACGAACGAAATCTTAACAGAGCTAGCAAAAGACATGGCGCAACTAGGCAAAGTCGCGCCGAGATCGAGCTTGACCTATCACCTCTGTCGCGCTCCTCACTGCATGTGACGGAATCAGTCCGCTCGGACAGATGGAGCGCTTTATCCAACTTTAACGAAGCCCGGCAACCCGGCGCGACTGCATCGAGTGACGGCATCGAACGACTGCATCGGGCGACGGCATCGAGTGCGAGCCTAAGACTGCGCCGCGCGGAAATCCGTCGTCCAGCTCGACGGCGGCGTACCCACTGACTGCTGCGACACCTGGGCCGGAACTCCAGGCACGACCTCGTGAACGACTCCCGCTTGGGTGCTCACCTGCACGCAGTTGGGCGTAAACAAGAAAATGCTCTCACCGATGCGCTCTTGATGGCCGTCGAGAGCGTAGGTTCCACCGGCAATAAAGTCCACGGCTCGCTGCGCTTGGTCGGGATCCATAATCGTCAGGTTCAGCACCACGGACTTACGCTCGCGCAGCGCTTGAATCGCTTGGGGCATCTCCTCGAACGTGCGCGGCTCCATCACGATCACTTCCGACGTGTTGGCAACGCCAGGAAGACCGATCACGTTGCTGGAGGGAGTCATAGGAGAAGCAGAATTCATGGGGATGGGGTTAGACAATGTTGAACTCAGCTCGGGCGAGCTAAAGGAGCCGAGCGAGGTTGCGGCGCTCGGGGCGCTCGAGGCCGGTACAGCCTCGCTCGCTTGGGGGTAAAGGTTGGACGAAGCGTAGCTATTGCCATCCATCTCGTCGTACTCGTAGTCGTAATCGACCGGCTCGTTAACGACGAAATCGCGCAGCTTAGAAAAAATGTTGCTCATATTACTAACCGATGGAATACCGTTCCAGTCTCGACCGCCGCTCGATCGAGCGTCCGCACTGCTTGTCAGAACTAATGGCTCAACGATAATCGATCGCCAAACAGAATATTAGTCAAGTGGGCTAGCAGTAATGCTGAGACCACCGTAAAACAGACCGAAATCGACCCAAGAAAGACAGCCGCAGTTGCAATAATCTAGCGATTCGACCTCGGTATTCGACCAATATTTAAGTTGACTCAATATATCACTTCACCGTAGTGGCGATCGCGCACCAAACCGCACTCCCAACCGCCTGCCGGATCGTCGCAGACCGTGCTGTGAACCGCACTGGCAATCCTGACGTTCCCACCCGACATCACAGAAAATTCGCCCCGCTCTAGCTCGAGCGATCGCCGAAGATCGTCCGCCCGACACGCACCACTGTCGCCCCCGCCGCGATCGCCGGCCGATAGTCCCCCGACATCCCCATCGACAGCGTATCGAACTGCCAGCGCTGGCTTGCGGTCTGACGCTCCTGCCAGAAGTGACGGGCGCGCTCGAACAGCGATCGCGTCTGTGCCTCGCCAAGGCCGAGCGGCGCAATTGTCATCAAGCCCCGCACGTCCAAATTCTCCAAAGACTCGAGCGTCTCCCAGTCCGCCAGCAGCTCGTCCTCGTGCCAGCCAAACTTATCCGGGTCGGGCGCGAACTTCACTTGCAAGCACAATTTCGGACTCGACAATCCGCGACCGATCGCTCCATTAATACGGCGCGCGAGCTTAAGACTATCTACAGAATGAATCCAATCCATATGCTGCAAGGCCGCATTCACCTTGTTCGACTGGAGGTGACCGATAAAGTGCCACCGCAGCTCCTCTAGCTCCGACAAAGCCTGACGCTTCTCGATCGCTTCTTGAATGCGGCTCTCTCCAAAATCGCGCACGCCCGCTTCACGAGCCGCCCGAATCGCCTCAATGGGTTTGTATTTCGACACCGCCACGACGCGCACTCCCTCAGGAACTTCCGCGCGCAGCTTCGCGATATTGTCCGCAATCGCAATTGCGTCGGTAAGGCTCGCTTCTGTATTGCCCACGGTCGCACCTGCCATTGCTTTCTTTCGAGACTTACGTATCTCTCGAGATTTACATATCTCCGGGCTCGAACCGTAACGGTTGATCGACGCATCGCTGAAACATCCCCGGCCGTAGATCGCGAGTAAATCTCGAGCCTTATTCAGAGACTCCAGCAGTTTTGCGATCGCGCCCCCCTGCCGCCCGGAGTCGCTCCTACTGAAAAGTCTGCTTGTGAACGCGCTGAAGCTCGTGCAGTTCTTGGCGCGCGCCCTGGCGACGAAGTTGACGCATCCGGCTCTCGACTACCATCCGGGCGTCGGCTCGGGTCAGCGGCTCGAAGGTCAGAGCGCCCTGCTGGCTTACCAGAAAAAACAAGCGCTGGGCGTAAAGCGTCGTAAATAATTCTCGATCTCCTTCAGCCTCGCACACGTGGAACAGAAGACCAAACGTCGGGTGGTTGAGATAGTTTTCTTTGCCCATGCAGGTGTCACGTAAATCGAACGGTTCGGCGAGCACTCTGTCAGCTCTACGCCGCAGAACAATAGCGCAGAATTTTGCTGCTAACCACTGTATCAGCCGTAACAGCCAATAGACTGAGCATGCTTCGGCTTTTTCAGCCAGCCGAGTCGTCTGGCGCGAAGCTGACAGCCGGTCGGTAGTAGTGCAATCAGAATGGTATACCCGCCCTGAGTTGCTGAATAGCGGCAGTCTCAGCGATTTGAGACCACGACGCGACATCACCACTCAAAAGGAAGAGGGACGATCGGCCCCTCTTCCTACAGATATTCAAACGGTCGGTCGAGCTGGCTGCGACTAGGCTTCGTCGCGCGCCAAAATCGGCGAGCCGGGTGGACGCAACTCGGCGGGCAGCTCTTCATCGTCCTCATCGTCGTCCAAACCCGCCGGATCGAGTTCGAGCTGCGGCGGGGCGCTGGCGATCGGCGGTTCCGAGACGATCGGCGAAGTGGGCACGTCCGGACGCGCAAACGGCGGAGCCGGGATATCCACTGGTGGTGCAGCAGCGGCACGGGCGCGGGCTTCCGCTTCCGCTTCGGCGCGCGCTTCGGCTGCCGCACGAGCTTCAGCAGCAGCACGGGCTTCCACCTCGACGCGAGTATTGCGACGCTCGACGGCCAACTGCATTGCTGCCTCTACGTTCTCTTCGTCCTCGTCGTCGTCTTTGCCTTGGCTCGCCTCGATAATGTCTGCGGAGACCGCGTTAACGTCCTCCTGAATCAGGCGTTCGACCCGGTTGGCAAAAGCGCGGTAGGCGCTCGCGTGGCTATTCGCTTTGGCGTAGGGGCCACTGAGCTGGAAGTACTGCCAGCCTTCGGTTTTGAGGTATTCAGCCGTGCGGCGATACTGCGCCCAGCGCTCGCCGTAGTGGAAAAATTCTTCTACGGCGGCGCTGATGGCCACGACCTGCGCTAGGACGAAGGTTCCCCAAAAAACCGTCTCCTTGACACGGCTATCGCCGATATTCAGGCTGACGGCAGCGGGAATGATTACCCCACCGATGATCGTCACCATTCGCAGCTGTAGGTGCTTTCTCTGAGCCTGACCGGCTTTGCCTTCCAGCCACAGTAGTTGGTCGAGCCAACGGCTCTTGATGAACTGCTTCTGTAGCCCGGAAATATTGAGCTGATCGACAAGCTCGCCAAGCTGGTTTCTTAAAAAATCGCTGTAAGAGTCTTTCGCCATCTCCGGCTTCCTGGTGAAGGTATCCCTAACGACTCGTCTGTCGGCGAGAGGACTCGCCGCATCGAGGCACTGCACGTTTCGTTTCTTGCCGACCCGATCGCCGTAGCCGCATCGGTGCGGGTTTTTATAGTGCCGCTTGGCGGTGAGGCGAGAGTGCTTTCCCGACCTGCGGATAGTCCACAGTTTACCGCAACGTCACCGAGACGCGGGTTTCGGTCGTACGTGGCTCGCGGCAGGGCGTCTACGGAATCGCGAGCAGGGTCGCGAGGCGCTCGCCGAGGCTGTCGCGATCGCCCTCGATATCGATCGCCTGGAGCAGCCCAGAGGCGACCAGCGGCGCGGCGCGATCGTCGGCGGGCTCGTCGCGCAGTTCGGCGGCTAGCTCGTCGGCGGCGCGACCGCTCCCGTCGAACACGAGGGTTTGGCGACCGGCCTCGACGCTGTTGGCCACGTCTTTCCAGGTGATGCTGCCGCCGTTGATCACGATCGTGCAAGAGGTCTGCGATCCGGCGATCGCCGTTGCGGTGGCAGCCAGCCACTTGCTTTCGTCACCCCAATCGTCGCCGGGGACGAGAATAAAGTGGGTGTGGTGTTCTTCGAGGGTGGCGGCGTCGCTGTTGTCGTTGTCGATGCCCGGACACTCGATCGTGCCGATCGCCGAGACGCCCACCAGCGGAAACGAGGTCTCCGAAGCCGCGCGAGCATCGCCGATCAGGCTCATCACGCCGGAGTCCGTGCCGCCATCGACCACCACTGCGCCGAGGCGATCGACGAACGGGGCGATAACTTCCTTAAATAACAGACCGAGACGCTCGAAGGTTTCTGGAGACATGTTGCCCGCGCCGCCAACGATAACGAGTACCGGACGCGGTAGATCGAGGCCGAACTTCGCCACGAGTTCGGGTAGGGCGTCGATCTGCTCGATCGAATGCAGGCTCGCGCAGTTGCCGTTCGCGAACTCGCACGAAGATGGCGTCGATGGCGTTGACATAGCTAATGTAGAAGGCTGAAAGTGAGCTTTAGCCGCCGAATCTGTCGAATTCGTCGGGTTTGCGAGTGCAGAGCGAGAAATCAAGCCGCATTACGGACGGGCTCATCGTTGGAACGATGGAACGAGCGAGCGCGCCGTCGGTCAATTTTAGCCCAGACATCGACCCGCGCCCGCTTGCCGACAACCCGAACTCGCCCGCGTTTGCTCCGTTTGCGCGATCCGACGTCCGGACTCCGACGATCGCCGCCCATTTGCCGCCAGCCGCTGTTAGCCGCTGCCAGCCAGCACCCGACGAACTGCTCGCCACCCTGCCCTCGCACGAGGCATGTAAAGATATGTGACAGTACGTCATCATGGCCGTACGCCATCGTCACCCGGCTCGATAGCGCCGCTCTTTTCGTGACAGACTCTTCCGCCACTTCACCCGATCGCACTTTGCCCGACCCAACCCGCCGCACGCTGGCCGTTCTCTTCGGCACGGGGCTACTGTTCTGGACGAATATCACCACCCAGCTCGCCACGATTCCGCTCTACATCCGCGAGTTCGGCTCGACGGAGGCGCAAATCGGCATCGTGATGGGCGCGTTCGCGATCGGCCTGCTGTTGGCGCGCCCGCAGCTCGGCAAGCTCGCCGACCTCAAGAGCCGCGTTTTGGTGCTGCGGATCGGCTGCGCGATCGCAGCGATCGCGCCGTTGCTGTACCTGCTCGTCGATTCGATTCCAGTTTTATTTGCCGTGCGCGTCTTCCACGGCGTCAGCATGGCCGCCTTTACGACGGCCTACAGCACCCTGGTGACGGATATCGCACCGCCCCAGCGGCGCGGCGAGGCGATCGGCTACATGTCTTTGGTGACGCCCCTCGCCCTCGGATTCGGCCCCGCCCTGGGCAACGAAATCGCTCGGCAGCAAGGCTTTACGGCCATGTTCGCGACCAGCGCAGTGCTGGGCGTCCTCAGCCTCGGCCTGAGTCTGCCGATTGCCGAAGCCACCCACGTGCGCGAAAATCGCCTCGCTCGCCAAGCCAAGCCCACCAGCCACGATCGCGCGGCTCGAGGCGAAGCCGAGAAATTCTGGTCGCTGCTGCTCGAGCCACGCCTGCTGGTTCCGTCGCTGACGCTGCTGCTGGTCGGCACGATTTTTGGAACGATCGTCACCTTCGTGCCGCTCTTTATCGACTCCCTCGAAGTCGATCTCAATATCGGACTGTTTTACTCCGCTGCCGCGCTGGCGAGCTTTTCCGTGCGTCCGCTAGTCGGCAAAACCTCCGATACGATCGGGCGCGGGCCGTTCGTCTGCTTGGCGCTGTTCTGTTACGTCATCTCGATGGCGATGCTATCTTGGGCGGCCAGTCCGGTGATGCTCCTGGTGGCCGGGTTTATCGAAGGGGCGGGGGCGGGAGCACTGATCCCGACGACCCTGGCGATCGTCTCCGATCGCTCCCAGCCTGAAGAGCGCGGACGTTTGTTCGCCCTCGCGATTAGCGGCTTCGATCTGGGCGTGGCGCTGGCGGGGCCGTTGCTCGGGCTGGTGGCAGGCGTGCTGGGCTACCGCAGCCTGTTCGCGATCGCGTCGGCGATGGCGACGATCGGCCTCCTGTTCTTCTCCACGCAAAACAGCAAAAATCTCGGGCACTCGCTGCGGTTTTCCCTCGGTCGCGAGCGCGACGTTTACGCAATCGACGTACCGGCAATTGCGTCCGATCGCGCTTGAACGGGGTGTCGTGAGGCGGACAGTTTAGCGGTCTTCTCGGTGGGTGCTCGATCCCCGTCTGCCGCCCGTTTGCCGTCCGTTCGTAACTCGCGGCGCGGGTGCGAAATTCACGACCGCACCGCACCTAGATTGCGTGAAATTAATCTGTTAGTCTAGCCTAAATCACTTTTGGGAACAGTAACGAAACGTGGATATCGTAATTGGACGGGGCAAACGTGCCCGCCGCGCGTACGGCTTTGATGAAATCGCCCTCGCTCCCGGCGGACGGACGATCGACCCGAGCCTTGCCGACACGACCCTAACCATCGGCAACATTACGCGCGAAGTCCCGATTATCGCTAGCGCGATGGACGGCGTCGTCGATGTGGGCATGGCAGCGCGCCTGTCCGAGCTAGGAGCAATGGGCGTCCTCAATCTCGAAGGCATCCAAACCCGCTACGACGACCCCAACCCAATCCTCGATCGCATTGCCTCCGTCGGCAAAGAGGAGTTCGTGCCGCTGATGCAGGAGCTGTACTCGGAGCCAGTGCGCGAGGAGCTGATTACCAAGCGCATTAAAGAAATCAGAGATGCTGGCGGGATCGCCGCCGTCAGCCTCACCCCGGCAGGCGCGAGCAAATTCGGCAAGACTGTTGCCGACGCCGGAGCTGACCTCGTCGTTATCCAAGCCACCGTCGTTTCCACCGAGCACGTGTCGCCGGAAGGCATCATCCCGCTCGACCTAGACAAGTTCTGCGAAGAGATGCCGATGCCCGTGGCGCTGGGCAACTGCGTCACCTACGACGTGACGATGAAGCTAATGAAAGCTGGTGCGGCGGCAATTATGGTCGGCATCGGCCCCGGCGCGGCCTGCACCTCGCGCGGTGTCCTCGGCGTCGGTGTCCCGCAGGCAACGGCGGTGGCCGATTGTGCGGCGGCGCGCGACGACTACTTTAAGGAAACGGGCAAGTACGTCGCGATTATTGCCGATGGCGGCATCGTCACCGGTGGCGATATTTGTAAGTGCATTGCTTGTGGTGCGGACGGCGTCATGATCGGTTCGCCGATCGCGCGTGCTGCCGAAGCGCCCGGTCGCGGTTTCCACTGGGGGATGGCGACGCCGAGCCCGGTGCTGCCGCGTGGTACGCGCATCAATGTCGGTTCGATCGGCACGATCGAGCAAATCCTGCGCGGCCCCGCCAAGCTCGATGACGGTACGCATAACCTGCTCGGCGCGCTGAAGACCAGTATGGGAACGCTGGGCGCGAAGGATATTAAGGAGATGCAGCAGGTGGAGGTGACGATCGCGCCGTCGCTGCTCACGGAAGGGAAGGTCTACCAGAAAGCTCAGCAGCTCGGCATGGGTAAATAGGCGATTGCTTCTTCCCTCGACAAAGTGCAAAAGTCGGACTTCTCGAACGAGTCCGGCTTTTTTGCTGGTCACGTCTTCAGTGCATTACGGCTGACGATCGAGCAGCGATAAGATACGCATAGATATTTTGCGCTGCCCGTTCAGGTACTTATGGCTCGTAATCCGCTACTGCCCCACTTCCGCGAGGCGTACCAAAATCTCTCGCTCGATCCGCTGGTGACGCCCGAGGCGATCGCGCGGTTTCGCGTGGAATACGATCGCGAGACGTTGGAAAACCTCCAGCAGGAAATCGAGGACAGCCCGCGCAAGGAATGCAAGGTGGTGTTCACGGGTCATCGCGGCTGCGGGAAATCGACGCTGTTGGCGAGCCTCAAGCAAGAGTTAGAAGCGTCCGGCGAGTTGTTCGTAGTGCTGTTCTCGATCTCGGATTTAGTCGAGATGTCCGATGTCAATCACGTGAATATCTTGTTCGCGATCGCCATGCAGCTCATGGGCGCGGCGGACGAACAAAACATCGGGATCAAAGACTCGACACGAAAGGAGATTGAACGCTGGTTTACCGAAGAAGTCGTCACTGAAGCAAGCGAGTTTAAGGCACAAGTTGAAGCGGGCTTTAACTTCAAAGCGCTATTCGCCTGGTTTAAGGGCGTGCTGCAAACCAGCTCAACGGTACGGCGGGAAATCAAGCAGCGGTTCGAGAAAAATATCTCCGAGTTGTCGCAAATCATCGATCTGCTGGCGACGGTCATCGAAGATGCGGCGGGTAAGGAAATCGTGGTGATTATCGACGATATCGACAAGCTGGACATGAGCACGGTGCGCGACGTGTTCTATACCCACGTCAAGGCGCTGTTTCAGCCGTCGATTCGGTTGGTCATGACGATGCCGATCGCGGCGCTGCGCGAGGGGGACATCTTCGCGACGCTGCAAACGGAGACGAACAACAAAGTCATTCCGATGGCGGTGCTGAAGCTGATCTCAAAGGGGGACAAGCGCCTGCCAGACGCGCGACCGAAGCCGGAGTACGTAGAGATCTTTCGCGATTTGCTCGTCAAGCGGATGGACGCGCGGCTGCTGATGGCGGAGGCGATTCCCGACATCGTGTTCTATAGCGGCGGGGTGTTGCGCGAGCTGGTGCGGATCGTGGCGAAGTGCTGCAACCTCTGTTTGCGGGAGGTGCGACGCCAGCCGGAAAATACCGAGATTCGGATTACGCCGGAGGTGGTGGAGCAGGCGGTGCAGGCGCTGCGGCTGGATTTCGAGCTGCCGCTGGGAGCGCGAGACTACGAGACGTTGCAGCGGGTGCATCACAAGTTCGCGCCGGAAGACCCGAACGAGCAGGCGTTTCTCGATTTGCTCCACAGTTTGCACGTGCTGGAGTATCGCAATGCGGAGATTTGGTACGACCTGCACCCGATTATCGTGGAGATCCTGCGGCGTAAGGAGTTGATCCAATGAGCCGGGATGGAAATCTAGAGTTTGAGAACAACCGCGATCGCTACGAGGAGCTGCTGGTGGCGCTGGAGGCGGGGTCTCGCAAGCTGAGTTTGTTGATTGGGGTTTGCGATGACAGTCGGCTGCGCGATGAGGTTGTCGATCGCTACGAGTCGGAAATCGAGGACGGCGCGATCTGTCAGCGGGTGATGCTGCAGCGAGAGAAGCCGAGCTTGAAGTTTTTGCTCGAGGAGCTGGCGGCGGCGCATCCGGAGCTTGAAACGCAAGAGCGGGTGGTGGTGTCGGTGTTGGGGGCCGATCGGCTGCAATTTCTGGAGCTGGAGCCGGGGCAGAAGTCGGAGCTGGAGGAGTTCGCGGGCTACATGCAGTGGACGCGGGAGGGGCTGCGGGATTTTCCGTTTTCGATCGTGCTGTGGGTGACGACGAACGTGGAGCAGGCGCTGAAGCAGCGGGCGCAGGATTTTTGGAGCTGGCGCAAGGGGGTGTTTCGGTTTGTGGCGAAGCCTCGGGAGTTCGTGCGGAAGGCGGATTTGGCGTCGGTGGCGGACTGTTTCGGGAAGAATTTTCAGGCGGAGTCTACGTCGTTGATTCCAATTGACGACCTGGAGGCGTTGGTGGCGAAGATCGAGGCGGAGAACCCGGAGAACGAGCGGTTGCTGGCGCTGTATGACAGTCTGGGACGTAACTATCGAGAGCGGCTACAGAGCGGGGAGTATCGGGACTATCAGCGGGAGTCAGAACGGGCGATCGGTTATTTCCACAAGGCTCTGGCGCTTTCTCCAGAGGAAACGGAACAAACCGCCTATCGACTCAATGAAATGGGTTTTGTGTATAACTCGATTGGTCAGTTTACAGAAGCCGAACCGCTCTACCAACGCGCCTTCGACATCTGCGAACGGCAACTAGGCAGCGACCACCCCAATACCGCCGCCAGCCTCAACAATTTGGCGGCATTGTATAAATCGCAAGGGAAATACGAGTCAGC
>ERZ1740068.602-NODE-602-length-15652-cov-13.733603_pt1 | contig 15652 bp, 12 predicted proteins | sample MGYA00581735_ERZ1740068 | MGnify/ENA primary metagenome ERZ1740068 (study PRJEB43018, sample SAMN04849740) | marine metagenome | isolation source: floating plastic debris | place: Pacific Ocean | collected 2008-08-30 | study: EMG produced TPA metagenomics... | reverse complement strand
CTAGATTGATAATTTTTCTTTGATGTTGGACTTGTTAAAGACACTTATGGTCCTCATGTCCATGTATTAAAGGTTTTTTATTTGATAATTCTTAATTCTATTGCATTTTTTTCAGTGGCTCACCTTACCCCAGGTAAAAGTATTACATGGCTCACGTTACCCCAGCATCGGGGTAACATGAGCCGCCCGACATGACGTAATAAATTAAAAATAATTCTGGACATGTGCATGATGAGTGCAATTTGACTTTGAAACCTTTGAACTAACTTCACAGGCTATACAAATGCAAAATTTCAGCTGAGTATGACCATTTATTTTGAAGATATTGGTGTTTGAACAAAAAGTGGCTCACCTTGCCCCGTCTTCCCCTATGACATCACAGCCTATAAGCATAGGCTAAGGAGTGGCCAAACACTATGTAAACTTGAATGCCAAAAATACCAAAAAACTCATGCAAACCACTGCCAGCCTATTTATTTCAGACATATATTTCGCAGTTTAGTTTACCTGTGCTAGGCTAGGGGGGGGGTTGGTTGATGATGCACAGCTTGCAGGCCTACCTGCACATCATCATTAAAACCTTTGCCCCTTACCAAACATTACAACAATGGTTGTTAAAAAAAACACAAAGAGAGACCCATAATTAGTGTATGAGTCATGTATCAGAGAAGTAATATTTTAGAAAATAAAGTAAATTAATTAATAATAATACAATAGAAAAAAAATTCCACATGAAAAAAAGGAAACAAATAGATTTGGAATATCCCAGGATAATTACCTTTCATTTGTGTGCTTCTAGAAACCTTGAGTATGATCCTTCAACACACAACTTTCATAGATGGCTTGCATAACGCTGTGATATGAAATTCGAGGGAAATGTGAGGCATTTTAGCACAATTTTTGTGCCACCTTGAAAACTGTCTCATCTATGCACCATTTACCTGTGTTGTGATTGGTTTGGTCAATGATTGTTGTAGTGAGCCAAGTCAAGCTATCCTGTGCCTGTACCAATCAAATCACACTCACAAGGATTCCAACAGTAGCTTGGATTGTAAGACAGGACAACTCTTTTTTTACTTCCTAAAACTGAAAGCAAGAGTTATATTCTCCATTTACAAGACTAGACAACTACAAATATGCAGCAACAATGTTACTATGGTTCATCATCCTGCAACTCCATTGATTTTACATTGAATGGAGTTGACTCATAATCAGTCTTGGCTTCTGAAATGTCGCGTTTTTCCAAATGAGGGTAGTTGTTATCCATGGAACACCAGAACATTCTTGGGTTAGATATCCATAGTCCAGAAAGGGTTGGCTCTGAAGTGATTTCAACCCACGGCGAACAAAACATTCTGACTATACAGCTGTTTTTTCACTTTCGGTCTATAAGCTTCATATAATAACATTTTAATCATGAAATCAGCCATTTTAGTCATGGAAACATTGATCCCGGAACATTTCCGACCCTAGAAAAGAAATTTAGAAGTTGTTCTGCAATTAGCAAAAGGTTACGGCACGCCCCTGCACAGATCTCTCATAATATGGTACAAAACATGCATTTTTATGGCCTATCGAGGAGCTATACATCTAACTCCTTCCATTCATTGTGGGAGTCTTTTGAAATCTGACCACAACTGTTTTGGTTTGTAGGTGTTCCCTCTTCGAAACCAAATACTCCAATCAACTAAATACCCCGCCCATCTATTATTTAAGGCTGGGCGGTATTGGGAAAATTGAACTCGGTTCAGTTTCACCCATAAATATTGCGTTCGGGGTATAATATTGCTTAGTGTGAAACTCCTAAAATTCAACGTTTTTCTTTTTTTGGAGCATGATTGGCCAAATTATGGAGATATACCTATATATCGCCCAGCCCTACTATCACTCCATGCTCCAATAACCCAAAACTCGACGTTACAACCTCAAACCCATAAAATAACCTGAACTCAGGGACGAAACGAAAATGGGGACAACCAACGTTGTATTTTCATAAGCTTCACAATATACTCTAGCCACAAAACTTTTATCAGGAAATCAATTTTCATAACGGACAAGCCAAGCGGCTAGCAGTTGTTACTTCCACGAGAAATATGTTGCTTACGATCTCGTTGTGGCTCTAGTAACCTACTTGTCACTGTTGTCATAGATACAATCTCTATCGCAGATAACAGGGTGATTTTATTTTATTCTCTTCATTGGAGCATACACCTTGTGTAAAAGTGCACTAGTAAAATGCCTATTGGAAAGAAGATGCAAAATAGTTAGTTCATAAACATGGCAAAATAGTCAGAAAAAGCACTAAGCACCATGCGTAATTAGCAGATATTCTTCCATAATGCAAAATGTGTTTTATTTTGAGTCAATAGTCAAGATTGCACAAATAGCGGCACAACATTGCAAATAAAACTATAAACTACATGTATCCCATATTTCAGTCAGCATTTTGAGGTAAGTGAAGTCCCATACTTTCTAGAATATTAGATGTTGGACCTGGGAGTCCCATTTGACTACTGTATGATTCTAGAAGGTTCTTCACAGTGTTGAGATCCATGTCTATGGCACCTTCCTGTTCGCTGTCATTGTCTGATTCGTCGGTGAGAGATTCTTCCTCGGCCAAGGAAGCTTTAGAAGCTGTCGGTGGTTTAGGTGCAGCCTGCAAAACAAATAATAAGATCAAAGCTGTTACACCTAGAAGTTTTACAGTAATGTGAAGTCCCAAACTTGTGGGATGTGATAGCGATTCAACTTGACGATATGCTTTAGGCAACCACATCTCCTACACTACAACCATTCATGCATATAATACATATTTGTATGTGTTACGCAGCTAAGTAGGTCATTCCCACCAACCTTCTTTTGTGCAGGTTTGGACTGCTTTTCAAAACTTTGCCCGATGTTGGTTTTAGATAATTCTCTATCCATCATAGCCATGAAATCTTCAATCTCGGGTTCAGCTGCAACTTTCTTGTCTTTTTGAGCTACAACGAAGCCATATCTGACATTATATAGACATTATTTTTGATGAAGCTGCCAATAAAGCGTTTTGAAACTTACGAACTATCATTAATTTGGATAATCAACTCACATTAAGGGATGATTAAAACCAAAATGGGAAGACACTTGTACCTGTTTGTATACAATCAAATGGTTTGTGATTGATGTCCAAACAGCGATTGCATTGTGCCTTCAGGGGACGACCAACTCCATAGGATAGGGCTCCATTGAATTGAATCTGAGAATTTCATAATATGCAGTATGTAGGCCCTTATATACTGCAACTGCAAAATTGCATTTTGCTGTTAAAATAGGTGAAAAATGTTGTCATTAATATGAACTTTTTTCAGTTACGTATTTTTTGCAGTTCCAGTTGTAGTGTGCTAGGGCCTTAATTAAATGTAGCCTCTGTGAATACCTTTGCTCTGTGATTGTCTGAGTGGAGGTTTATTGTTGAATGACACATTTTTCTTGGTAGAACTCCTCCTATCTGCAGTAACACGACCTGCACTAGGCTTCTGCACACCAGCTGCTTGAGACTGGCTAAACTGAGTTAGATTGGGTTGTGGCTGCTCAGGTAAAGAGTCGTCAGATTCATAACCATCCAAACTTGAATCGTCTGAATCAAGTGGATCTTCATTCTCACCATCTAAGTAATAGCATATACATAAAAACATATGGATTATAATATAAATATATCATTCTATGCGACTATAAAACATTTAATCTATATTTCTAGTCATAGGTTTCTTTCGTCAATAAAACCCTTGATCAGCCGAGAGTAGGAAGACTTGTTGTTTGGCTTCCACAATGATTGTACATGGGTATAGTATAGCAATCTGAAAGCACTGATGGCTAATGAATCCAAGATGAATCCGCTGTGTAGGTTACTCACTCATCATTTTCTCAATAGCAGAAAGAAATCCTTTACTATCAAACTTCAACTCCTCACTGAAAAACAACAGATTCCATTGATCAACCGCTAGAATGTTTAACACATTTATAATAGTGTATAACTTCATGATTGGATATAAGACCACGCTAGTCTAAGCAAGGAGTCATTTCACTCCTTGGTCTAAGAGTTCAGATTCCATATTGGAGGAGTTGTGATTATTCTGTGGTCATGACAATATAGTGCCACATCATCATCTGATTTGGAGTTGAAGCAGGGACAGTCAGATCTCTCATCATCCTTGGACTAAAAGCATATCAATTAACAAATAATATCGCCACCAGCTGTGTCAAGGGCTAGTCTAAGTGCTCGTATTCTAGAAAATTTTGGCCTTGGAGACTTCTGATACCGGGTGCCATGTGCACTAAGACTATGTTAAGGAACATACCTGTTTGGCACCTCAGCTCCTTTTAATATGCTGCTCTGCTTACTAATGAATGCACTCATACTGTCTGTTATCTGTGAGGGGTCAAAGTTGATATCTGAAGTCTCCTCATTGCCTGTGTTCACATATCCCTCCAGCAGATTGTCTAATTCATCATAAGTCATGTACAGCCAGGAATCATCTTCAAACAAATTATTACAAAATGTAACTCAAATATTTTTGTGACACGTACCTTGTGAAATTATTTTAGGGTAGTCCTACTGCTCTGCTCACCAAAATTTGAGATTTCAATCTACACATTGCAAAATTAGCAATCATGGTGCGCAATACACACTAAAATGAGGAAAAGATGATGAAGAGATGAAACATGATGGGATCTCTGAGTTGAGAGACACATGCTCAGTGGTTAAATTCCCAAAGAATCATCCACCGCAATACGTGATTTCCCACCATTTGGACGAGTGGGTGCCTATAAGTGGTTTTGACACTTCTTCCATCGGAAATAGTACATGTATTTCAGATACCACAGAGGTTTGTAAGCGACAAACACGCATACTTTAAAGGACGGAATTATACACGGAATTCAATTTAGCGACCTGGCTCAGAATAGTCGAATTCAGAGTATTAAATATTAGCGAGTCTTGACATCTGAATTTCAATCATATGAGCCATTATTGAAAGATTTAAAAATATCTAGGAATTTTAAGCGAAATCGAAAATATAGCGGATTTGTTATTATATTAGTGAAATAGTGAAATTTAAATTCCAATGAACATTTTCCTCCTAAAGGGTAAGTCAAACCCACCATCATCTGGTGCAAGATTGGCTTCAGATTTTCTGAGTTGTTCTTCAGTAACATCTGTCTCTTTTAGCTGCTTCATAATTACTTCCCCTTGATTCCTGTCACCTCTAAAATAAATAGACGCCCGGTCAGGAAAAGTGAAATTAAGATGTGAAGAAGCAAACAAACGGTCAGATGGTCAGAGATCATGTCCTGTGGTGAGCAGCGGTCAAAACTACACCTATAAGACTGTTGCAACCATCCAAGAGGCTCTCTATCAATAAGTTTTCTTTCAGTAGAGGGTTTTTATTAGTTTCTATTACTCCTTGTTATTTGAGTTCTAAGGCTACATTTCAGTTAAGATCAGTAAACTCTTATAGATAAGGTCAGAGACCAGTGTGACAACCATTCGATTGTAAAATACTATCAGAAATTGCGTGCACAGAATTCAGAAAGATGATACTACCTTTAAATCATCGGAAATCTAACCTTTGGTCATTATTGACATTCTGCAGCTCTCTGCTTGACTCAAAATATAATTTAGCCTGCCTCATCAAATCATTGTACTTGATTGAGCCTTCTATTTCTCCCTGTGAAAAATAAGAATAGATGATAGATTATTATTCTCTGTGAATGTGATGGTATATTTTGTGGCCTTTTGTTAAGTAATCTGGGATGATTACATAAACCCCCTTACTAACACATATCAAATGAAGAGTTGCTTCCCCATTTCTATGAGCACACAACTCCTAAAAACACCAGCCCCTTCACACATTGAGATACATATACATTTATATCCCACTGCCCCCAAAAATGCAGCAATTTCTTTTCCAAAGTAGATGGTAATCTAGCTTAAGTTCCTGAGCTGTGAAGACACTGAAAGCTTAAAATGGCGTAATCAGAATTTTGACAGGAGCAATCAAACAGAAAATACTTTGAAGACTGTTTCCTGTGAAAAAAAGTTATTATCGTGCCTAGAATCAATCGTCAGAAGTGGTAACTTGTACACGCTCACCTGGAAGTAGTTATATTTAGACAGAGCAGACAAATAGTGAAGCCAACTATTCTCATCATGACAAGATTTGGCAGCATCTGATGTGGCAGCATCTCGAGAAGCACCGATACATAAAATCTCAAATCCATGAGCCTAATAATGAAGAAAAGATGTAATAACATGAGAGGAATAAAAAAGAACCAAGCAAGTTAAGATGAATACAAAAACAATAAAAACACAATTGTATGCAAAGAGTGAAAAACTACAATGATGCTCTCCCACATAGGACAGGCCATTTTTGCTTGAATCATCAAATCCTCTGCATTTTCTGTTTTTATTTATAGTTGACTGGAAGATTAAAAAAGCTGGAACATTACCGTGTATGGCCTATTACAGTCCCGTATCAACTACTGCTCATTAATCAAAATCTGTCACCCTGTGTTAACACATTACACAATAAAATGACTTTGTCTGGTCAATACTCACTTCCGTCACCTTTGTCACAAATTAATACTACATTAGCGAAATTTGTTTATCTCATTTGAGAAGATTTTAGGAGGAATAAAAGTCCACCCTCAGTTTCGAATTTTACATAGTGTGCGGGGATACCATAAATCGTTTACAAAGATTCTCTTTGATGAAACAAGAGTGAGTATATTGATCACTTACAATCTTCATACCAAGGTCATAGGCCTTGTGCTTTTCATTGTTAGGTGATGGAATGTTCCAAGATGAGCGTTTAGGTGGATGGAATTTCTGCTGCATAAGCTGAGCATAAATACAGCGGGTCATCTTTACCTGTATAAAATAAAATGGCACACTAGGATCACTACATAGTATGCTAAGAATCCAAACTACATGTCACGTGGTGACCAACACTGACAATTGGTGGTTTAAAAAGCTACACTAAATCCAAAAACAAATTTGGGTAGAAGGGAAGGGAAACTGCCTGAAATAGAACCAAATAAAATTGAGTACTCACCATAGAAAGCTAATTGCAGAGAAAGCTAAGACATTTAACAGTCAGCTATCCCATGCCAAGCTATACAGACCTCAAAAGAACATTATACAGGTTTTCTCGCAGTGATATAAAAAATAAACACAATATGGGAATTTCATCATCCGTAACAGTGTGCCGGGAACATGGTTAACATACCTAATCAGTGACATCACTCGAATTAGCCACCTACCTTGCTGAACACTCGATTGTCTGGTGAGAAGTGTTTCATATGCTGACAACTCTTCAGGTCGATCGGATCCCTCAGGTAGAAAGCTCTCGTAGCTTGAGAGATAAGCTGTGGGTTGTGTTGTAAAAGCTGAGCGGCAGGGACGGGTAGATAACAGGTTGTACTGTGTATATCCCTCCTAGCCAGAGCGGGATAACTACGGAAATGATAGTCAATGAAGGATGAAGATAGCGGGTCCGTAGAGGCGGTGGCCATTTTAGAAAGGGGCCCCAGTGGTCTTGATACCACCTTTGAACTCATCAATTATGATATCTTTGAACAAATTGAGCTACTTTAGCTTTTTTAAACCAGTAGGACACTATATTTGCAGAAAATCTTTTCATTTCAAAAGGCTTACTGACTGTTCGATAGAATATGTTGACAATAATGGTTGAAAATAAAGTGTCAAAGTGGAAATCTGAGGTTTGTTCACGCTCCTTTAGGCTCATATCTAGAAGCATCATGATGTTATCTCAGACGGATAACCATCAACGATAACCAGGAGATTACTTGGTAGCTAAGCCAGTATGGTTAACAGTCACTTGTTTGGTGATGCGTCAAGGTCTGTGGTCATGGTGAGCATTGCCATAAATTTTGCAGCTGCTACATTTAGATCTTACACTGCTTTCAAATTGGACCCGAATGTAGACATATCACACAAATTTTGTCGAAGATCAATCCCCTAATCAGTGGTGAAAGGATAGAATTATAAACTATCACCAAACTTCACTTTCCAGGTAAGGCCCATTTGATTTTCTAATTTTACGTTGAGCGAGGTACATGAGCATGCATTTTGGTAATAAACACTTCCAACAAAATAATTCAAATGTAATGTGAACAATTTTGGGATGTCAAATCCTGAAATAGCAAAAAGCATGCTTACCCTTTAAGTTTGCGACTGATGGCATTTTGAATTTCATCACTAGCTCTTGTGTTGTAACTCTTATTTCGCACACACTCCACTGCGGTTGAGATTTTTGGGGTACCTGTAGCACAGGGGGTGATATCCGATGGAGATTTTGCCAACGGTATGATGTGCATCTCTCCTTGGTGTATAAATACCTGCAGATGTGTTAATAATAAAAAACACAAGACGCTTGTGAAAATATGGTGATCTATTCAGAATTTTGACAGCAACTTAAAATTAGTGGATTTTACTTACATGTAGATATATCAATAACTATCAATAACTAAACTCTGTGTTGGGACTTCAGAGTGAGCCAGTTGGGCTGCCAATTCGGACGCGGTATCATAAAAAGTCTAGGATCGAGGCTATCTGCACCATTCGCATTCAGAGGCGGTAAGGATCCCCAAGATTGAATTTTTTGGGTACGTTGATATGAGTGGAGCAAATTTGCTATTGGTCTAGGTGTATTTTATTTGATAATAATCCAATGCTGATACGCCTAGATGGAGGGTAGTTGCTTGCGGACTCCCTGTACCCACTCACATCTCTGCCTCAACTAAGAAGACCCTTGGGCAATACTTTCACTTAGTAAAATATAATTTCACCAAACAGAATAGTCTAAATCAACACTTACCCTATTTGTTGCTGTGTCTGGATTTATCCACTTAGGTAAGTAATCTGCAGCCTCAATCAGTAGGTATTCTCCATCCGAGTCATTCACTCTATGATAAGAAATACGATTTATACTATTCATACACACCATCCTCAATAACAGTAACAGACTCCTGTCGCTAACATAAGAAAATCAATAATTAGTTTATCCTTGTTAAGTCTATGACTCCTACCAATACTGTGATTTCAGGGACAATTTGCTGTCACATATATTTTATTCACGGGTTCCACCAAAACTCGAATAAACATAGGCGAGAGAAGATGAGTAATACAGAAAAGGTGAAAAATTCAATGACACCATGAAATTTCAAATCATAACACGGTAACCTACATGTATATAAGAATATTTTGCCCCAAAAATATTTCCATATAAAAATGTGCAAACAACCTTAGGCATAAAAGGAGGCCTACCCAGTGGCTTCCAGCATATCTTCCTAAAGGTGAGGATTAGCCTCTTCCCGCATTTCACAGACTGAATATTTGAAGATGACGTTTTTGACAAAAGCCTACAAATATTTGAGCTCAAGATTATTTAGAAAGTTATTACACCATATTCGATAGCCAGACACTCCATCACTGAGGTAAAAGTTAGTTTGACAGCAAAAAGATTTGACTACTACATACATGTTTCTCTGCTTATATGATAGAAAATTCTTTCACTTACTTGATCACTAAGTCATCGTATTCCAATGTTAGCTGTCTCAGCAAGTATGTGATAAACCATAAATCACCAACATTATCGCCATAGTCCGTGCAACCGTAATAGTGGTGTATATCAACAACCTGACTCTCTACAGTATGCATGTATGTGTTTATTTGACCAACTATCATTAAGACATGATGACACTGGTCAAGTACAGAGTTAGGAGTTGAAATGCTTCATAAAAAATTTAAAAAAACTCTTCTTGCGCTCTTCAGTTCTACATTTCTCAGTACGATATTTCACAGGTTTGCGTGAGGATGTTTTAAAAGTATTAATCTTATACGACTAAAAAGAGGATGGCTCGGGTCCTCAGCATTCAAATACAGATACATGTAACCACAAATAGACCTGAATAACAGATGAGATGATGATGTAAATGTTGTGGAGGTTTTTACAACATTAATCTCGTTAGTTCCTATAAAACACATACGAAAGACCGCTGGGTTTGAAAGGCAAGCATGTAGGCAAGGCTGTAGGATCTATAGACAATCTGTCTGTGCCACAGGCAAGTCAACATGTTGTGTTTTCAGGAAATGATTGGTTGGTAATGAATCACAGGCCCATTGCGGTGTCTTGCCAAGCACCCTGGTGGCCAGCGGTCCATCATCAACTGCTGGCTGGCAGTTACTAATGGACTGCTGGCCATCTCAGGTGCTTGGCAAGTCACTGCAGTGGACTTATGTTGGTAATAAAGTCAAAAAAAAGTAGTAGAGTAGGCCTAACTCTCACCCTCTTCAGCTCCTCGTTGTTGTTGTCCTATCTTCAGATTAAATGGGTCTTGTTGCCAGATGAAATCCACAGTTTTGCATGAAACCTTGGCCAGTATTTCATTTAGAAGTTCCTTCTTATCTTCCTGAGCACCTGTGAACAGCCAGTATGACATCAAGTTCTCTGTTGGGGTTTTCATTTGATCAAAATCCATGCCTCACTCCTTTTTTGGGAATTTTCTCTTTCAAGCAGTCGACCTTAGCTGTGTCTCTGAATATAAGACTGGACACTAGCTGCTCCTTCCTTGAATGAAAGGTAAATTTTGTGGAAAAATCTCAGTCTACAATTGATACAGGAAGTTTCACATCTTGCTAGTATTGAATTAAATCGACGAATCCCACTTGTTATTCAAGCAATGAGGATATATTGCACAGCATTTAAACAGGATGTTGACATAAAAAGAATGCTTTTAATACTACGCAAAGATAATCTCCTAATAGAAGCCAAATTTTTAGCTACAGTACACACACATACCATTGAATATACAATCAAAAATTGTGTTTTGAGTATTTTCACATTATTTGAGCTAATTTTAAGACATAAATACCGCTCTAAGAAGATGTTCACAAAATTGTGTAGTAATATATTCAATCCTTATCAGCGTCTGACAACAGTTGCTATAAACACTTTGAAGGATCACCTCACCATAGCCACCGTTGCTGATTTGACTACAGTTGCTGAGCTCCTGTTGTTCCTATGCGACTCTAAGGTAAAAATTTAAATGTACTACATGTGGTATTACATCTCTGGTACTTGTTGTGTGTGTATAGAGTCGTATAGTATCCAAGATGTCAAAGTTTTTGAAGTAAATCATGAATGATGATGTTCTCTCTAAGTCTAGGGTGTTTGTTAGTAGAGAGGAAACAGGAATGACTACTATTGACTGAATGAATGATGGTTGTGCAATCTTTACACTGACAACTCTCACACCAATTCCCAATTGATCTAAATTATTGTGGATTGAGACATACATTGATAACTAGATAGAACTTGTGAAAGAAGGCGCTGAGTGATCTGCCCCTTCCTCACCAATTCTTTTTCAGAGAGACTAATTTTAGTCAGTGGGGGCCCACAGTACAAGTAAAAATTCCTCCCTCTCATTCATTCATGGAATTCAGTACTATCAAGTGAAGCAGACTGACTAGACTGACGCACTAGATTACTATTATAGATCAGTTTCGGCACAGTGTCACTTTCTTCAAGTGCAGGCCCGTGATGGAAACCTGTTAGTATTACTGCGTGATCTTTACCTGATTGCCATTGTCTCTGACCCTGTATAACATCAAAGCGAGAACAACTAACCCTCGATAACCTGTGCAGTGTGCACTGAATCAATGAACCTTAGAAGCAATAAACACTTGTTCGAACATGACATAGCCTACAATTAGAAAGTGGGCCTATTATCACACTAATGATTTAGATCATGCAATAAACGCAACAAATTTCATGTTTCAGCGTTAAGAAATAAATAAATGCAGCGGCCATTCTAGCTAATGGTCGCAGTGGTCGCGAGACCACCCTTTGAATGAAACAAATTTATTTTTTTGACAAAAATTTGTTATTTTATGTCTTCAAACCAATCTTAATGCAATGATTTAAGTGAAAATTTGTACTAAATATAACAGATAAAGATCTTTGAAGAGGTTACTAGAATCTTTGGGAGTATAAACTGAGAAAAATAATCAGAAAACGTGTCGAGGCGCAACGTTTATGGGAATTACGCCCACCCTTACACTGATTTCTAGAATGGCCCCTGATGCTAGTACAATGTGCTCCAATCATACTCAGCTGCTTTGAGTGCCTGCAGATCAAGGAGTAATACTCGTTGTTGCAGTTGAATCCAACCATGTTTAATTACCATCTGTCGTTGCAATTTCTTTTTGTTGATATTGTGTCACCAAACATACATATGTTATGGTTGATGAATGATGATATACAGCTGCCAATCCCTGTATAATCTACTGCAAATTTGATTGAAATCGGTGAGATTCCCGTACAATGAAAATTTGTTGTTAACTTAATTAAACTTGTGGAAATGTTACATGACGATATATATGTTACCTACATCTAGATGTTGAGGAACTCAACTTGCAGTTGCTGGAGTCAGCATGTTTTAGTTTATTATTAATTGTGTGTAATCTGCTATGTAGTGCATTATGCTCTTTGTCTTTAAAAGACTAGTTAGCGATGGAAAAACCAGCGGATCACTTTGTTGCTGCTTCTCCGAAAAAGATACTTGTTGCTGGTTCAAGTGTTAATCTTTCAAGTGGTAAACAGTTTGTAGTCACTCAGAGCAAAGGTACAACAATCATCCAACCTGCAGCAGCCCAGAACACTAGTGGGTCCACTCAACAGCAATACATTGTCACAGGTAAATTGTGTGGGTAAATGGATTTGTCCCACTAACATCAATGAGCAGATAACTCTCATAGCTGCAATTCAATAAATATTAATAAGATTAAGTTGTAAGGTTTATGCCTTTGCATTATGTAAAGCACATTGTGCAGACAATTCAAAAGAGAGTGCACAACTGCTCCATATGATCATATCATAGAGTGGTTGCTCTTGTTTTTTTTATCTCATCGAGTATATCATCTGTGAAACCAAAAAATTATCTTGTGTAGGCATAGATAGATAGACAGGGTTCTAACACTTTGCTGTAGCTAGATTGATATGAATTGTGTTTTTATTCCACTGCTCTCTTACATCAAGTTGAATGATGTTTGACAGGAACCAAAAATACATTAATGAGTTCGATAAGTTAAAATTGAAGATATAACCGACATGTACTTTCTGAGAATCTTAAGTGATAATTTGAACTTGTATTTCAGCTGTAGGCTCAAATACAAATCAAGCTGGAGGAGGGGAGCATTCAGCAAGTCCAGGTTACAGCTCATCCGCTGTGCAGTATGTGGACGCTGCCGGACGGCCTGTAAATGCTGCCGACACTGTAGTCTATACTACAAGCAATCAACAGTCTGGTGCCAATGTGTGAGTTCATTATTGATGGACATTATTGTTGAGATAATTTGTATGTGATTATCAAGTGTTTCATTTTCCTAATTGGTGATGTGTAATATACCTGCATGTAGGTAGAGTAGAGATAAAGATCATGATGAAAGTATTGATTCGCTGTTCTTGAATTTCAACCTTTCAATTTGTAAACAAAACCTTATTGATTGGTCTTAATTTATCAACATCGAATCATTAAATGACTCAACTGACTACAATCATGCATCTATGTAGCCCATGATTTTGCACATGTGAATTTAGTTAATTATGATTTATCATTTGCAGGCAATATCAATATGCCCCAGAGAGCTATCACAGCCCAGCGTCATACAATTACGCATCACCCAGTGCGGTAGGTTTACCCTGTCATGGCAATAGGGTCGTTACCATTTCACTGAGCATCGAGTATGTGTATGTTTCATTTTCTGTATCGTCAATGACTGACAAACTCAAATCATGTTACTGGGTTCTTATTGGAATTTAATATAAATTCGAGCCCCATTAACAGCTGTCTGGCTAGTAGTCATTCGTTCACAAGAAAAAACCAAAGGACAAACAATAGGCAGGTCTCTTCATTGATTTATAATTTTGTTGCAGGCTCAATATCACACAGGGTCAGGAGAATTAGTGATGGGTCAAACATTTTTTTTACAAGGAGGTACAATGGATGGGGAGGGCTATCCCCTCACGCATACCACAAGAGCCGCCCCTGCAACTGTAAGTTGTAGCTTCTTCCTGTTTTGTTGTGAAAAAAAGAGAAATATTCAGCGCAATACGAAAAATATTCTAGGTCGCATACACTGATTATTATGTTGTAGACAAAAATATAATAGTGCTGTGAAGAGATGCACCATCTTATGATGGATAGCCTACCATCAGATACAAGTCCTATCAGCAGCAATTATATCAATCACTTGAAGGCAAAGATCCCACTAGCTATCTGCAGTCAAAACAGTCGCTGCTTTCTTTTCACTCAAGTTGCATGCTTGAGTATGAAATTCATACTCTTCTTTTCAGGTTAAATGGTTGCTAGAGAACTTCGAGCCGTGTGATGGAGTTAGCTTACCCCGTAGTGTACTGTATAACTTCTATATTCATCACTGTCAGACAGAAAATGTGGAGCCGTCTAATCCTGCTTCGTTTGGTAAACTAGTTAGGATGATATTCAGGGACCTCAAAACCAGACGACTCGGTCAAAGGTATGAGCTCGTGTTCTATCTTTTTGCACACATCAGGTTTAAATCTCTTGGATGTGAAAGGTTAATTAATGTGGATTGTGAATATCATGATCATCCATATTGACTTGAAGACATGGATATGGCCTGCTCTCTTTATATGTACCTCATATTTGACAATTTTGTGCAGGTGTATTACATGTTTATAATAGTTTACAGTAGTTATAAGGTACTTATTAGTTAGGCCAATCTCAGGCATGATACACTCACTGATGTGTGTCTCTGATAGATAGAGAGAAGTCATGTGGTCACAAAAGAAAAGGGACCCAGAGACAAGTCTTATTTTTTAGTCAGCTCATGAGCACCCTCAAAGTTTTTCTTCTAGGTCTGAGGCTAGGAAAATTGAGTTACTCTCTGTTGATACCTTATTTCCATGTCTCAGAAAACCGCTAAGTCAGTGTGGGTACATGAGCTGTTCATAAAAGACATCAAATAGCAGACTAATAAGGCATGATAACAACATTCCCACAATGCAATTTCTCATTGGAATTTCCAGAAATATTCAGTCAAGATCATATGCTATTATTGACTGAATTCCAAAATAATGCAATGTGGGATACTCATTAACATGCCCTATTGCATCATTACACTCTTCTGTTTTGCGCTGTTCATGATGAGGATGAGTTGAAATGCTTGGTTGCTTGTGTTTAAAGGGGTAACTCTCGTTATCATTATTATGGTATAAGACTGAAGCCGAGTAGTACACTGAACCAGTTAATGCCTGATGAGACACCTGTAGCAATGAGACAGCCAACTCACCCCCAGAGGAGAGTAGTCAAGTCTAGCGCTCTCAGTGATGACGGTGGATCTGCCCCTGTCACTCCTAAGGTAGGGTTTTTTATTTTTAGTTGCTGTTTCAAAATCAAAGCATAATTGAGTCATTAAATTCCTTTAAAAAGCAGCTAAAAGCGTACTATTTTAAACTTCATTATCATTGCTAAGTGCGTGCCTCATTTTTTTTGTCTGTCCTTATATGGTGCTACGTACAGCGACGCCATGTTTTTCATCTGGTTGTTTTTA
>ERZ1740068.601-NODE-601-length-15733-cov-5.952226_pt1 | contig 15733 bp, 15 predicted proteins | sample MGYA00581735_ERZ1740068 | MGnify/ENA primary metagenome ERZ1740068 (study PRJEB43018, sample SAMN04849740) | marine metagenome | isolation source: floating plastic debris | place: Pacific Ocean | collected 2008-08-30 | study: EMG produced TPA metagenomics assembly... | reverse complement strand
TGGCCCTTCGGCCTTGATCTGCGCACCGGGGCTATGACAGGCGGCTCGGGTGAACAGGCGTTGCTCAGCGCTGGTTGCGCGCAAATGCACCGCTACTATGGCCTGCCCGGCGGAGCCGTCGGCGGCATCACAGATGCCAAACTGCCCGACATGCAAGCCGGGTGGGAGCAGATGTGTTCCAACGTGATGGCGGGGCTTTCGGGGCTCAATATGGTCTATGAAGCCGCGGGCATGCACGCGTCCCTGCTGGGCTTTTGCCACGAGTCGCTGATCCTGGGCGACGATCTCATCGGTCACGCGCAGCGTTGCGTCCGCGGCATCGAGGTGACCGAGGAAACGCTGGCCATAGATCAGGTGAAGCAGGTTTGTCTGGGCGGACCAGGCCATTACCTCGGCACTGATCAAACGCTGGCGCGGATGGAAAGCGATTACGTCTATCCCACGACAGGGGAGCGGATGTCGCCCAAGGAGTGGGTCGAGAAGGGCAAACCGGATCTCAATAAAGCCGCCATCGCGCGCAAAGAAGAGATCCTCGCCACGCGCTCTGCAGCAAGGTTTGATCCAGAGCTAGATCAGGCCCTCCGCGCGGAGTTCGCCATCCACCTCCCCGCCTGACGCGAGACCCGACCGGAGGGAGGGGCGAGCTGCCCCTACGGCCCAAGCCGCGCCAAAATCTCCCCGGTCGGCACATCTGCAATCGCTCCGGCCATCCGCCCGCGTGCGCGCCGCAGACGGGTGGCCACATACGCCTCTGACACCGGGCTGGGAGCATGCTGCAAAAGCGTCGCTCCAGTGAGAAGCGTTGCAAGACTTTCGGCAAACCATCGCGCCTCGCGCTCATCCGGTAGCTTCGGGAACCGCGCCATATGCTCGGTCAAAGCCTGATCAAATCCCCGATCCTGCCCAGCCACTTTGGCAAACTCAGCCGCCAGCACTTCCCCGGCCTCGGGCGACGCGCGCAGCGTCCGCAGGATATCGAGGCAGATCACATTGCCAGACCCTTCCCAGATGCCATTGAGCGGGGCTTCCCGGTAGAGCATTGGCAGGGGCGTATCCTCGACATACCCCATACCGCCGAGGCACTCCATCGCCTCCACAACCACGCCCGGGCACAGCTTGTTGCTGAGATACTTTGCCAAAGCGACACTGCTGCGCGCAACGGCGCGCTCCTCCTGCCTTTTGCTGTCTAAACTGCACGCGACGCGAAGGCCGAGGGCCAGCGCGCCCTCCCAATCGCGCGCCAGCTCCGCTAGCACGGTCTGCATCAGCGGCTGATCGGCCAAACGCTTCTGAAATGCCGTGCGGTGCTGGGCCCAGTACCACGCTTCACGCAAGGACGCGCGCATCAAGCCTGCGGGCGCCATGGCCGCATCAAGCCGCGTGTGATGCACCATCTCAATGATCGTGCGCACCCCCTCCCCTTCGTCTCCCACGCGCCACGCGAACGCGCCGACATATTCGATCTCAGATGATGCGTTCGACCGATTGCCAAGCTTGTCCTTCAGGCGCTGAACCTGGATCCCGTTGCGCCCCTCCTCGAGCCAGCGCGGCACCAAAAAACATGTCAATCCTCCCCGTGCCTGCGCCAGGGTCAAAAACCCATCTGACATGGGCGCCGAACAAAACCACTTGTGTCCGTAAAGCCGATACGCATCGCCCTCCGCGACGGCGCGCGTCGTATTGGCTCGCACGTCCGAGCCGCCCTGCTTTTCCGTCATGGCCATGCCAATAGTGGCGCTGGTCTTCGCAGACAAGGGTTTTGCAGACCCGTCATACATGCGCGCTGTCAGCTTGGGCACCCAGACGTCAAAGAGCGCAGGCGCGGCCTTGAGTGCTGGCACCGCCGCATAGGTCATCGTCATTGGACAGCAGGTGCCCGGCTCTACCTGGCTTGCAAGATACACCATCGCGGCATGGGTCGCATGCCCGCCCTGACGGCCTTCCCAAGGAATGGCCGCGTATCCCGCGCTCAGCCCTGTTTGCAAAAAACGATGATAGGCTGGATGAAACCGCACCTCATCCAACCGTCGCCCTCCGGCGTCAAAACAAACAAGTTCCGGGGGATAACGGTTGGCCTCTTTGCCCGCATGACGCATCTCCTCTCGGCCCAGATCAGCCCCGAACCCGCCAAGATGCGCAGGATCGGCACCGAACGCGGGAACATAGGCATGCAAAGCCGGGTCATCAGCAAAAAGATCAATGTCCCCGCGGGCATCAGGTTGATTTTCTACGCTGTGCGTCGGCAAATCCATGCGCGGCGGAAGATGTGGCATCAATGCGGCTCCTTTGCTGCAAACTTACCGCGCAACCAATTGATTGCAAAAGGGGGATTCACAAATCGAATCACCTGTGCAATTCTATAAAAGATCGTCCGGTAAGAGACGGCACAATGAGGCGGATGAACCCAAGATGAACAGCAACAATCGACCCGGTCTGGGTGCAGCCCTATTTGTACTGATCGCGTTTCTCGTCGGCGGCTATTTCACATTTGCGGCGGTTCAGGGCGACTACGGCCTCTTTCAACGTGCAGAGATCGAAGCCCAAGAAGACGTGCTCGCCGCCCGTCTGGCCGTTCTTCAGGCGCAAGTTGATGAGATGGAAAACCTGACCAAACGCTTGTCTGACACCTATCTCGACCTCGACTTGCTGGATCAGCAAGCGCGCGATCTGCTCGGTATGATCCGAGCAGATGAAATCGTCATCCGCTAAAAGCTCCAAGGACCCGACGGCCGCAGACCTCTACAGCAGAACTTTCGCCAAGATCACCATCGCGACCGCATAGACCAAAAGCCCGCCCCCTATGAGGAGGGCGTAGAACGTCCGCCGCGACTCCCGCAGGGCCAGTTCCTTGGTTTGCGACAAGAGCACCGGCCAGGCATAGGCGATTAGGTCTGTCTGGGTAAGAATAGCCAGCAGCCGGTCATCGTCGCCAACCACCGGGATCCGGCGGAATCGCTTCTGGCTCATGGTTTTCATCCAGGTTTCGATCTCGTCATCTTCACGCGCCACCGACGGATCACGCGTCATGATGTCGGCAACCTTCATGCCCTCGGCAGACTTTCCGGCCCCCACGATGCGCTTTACAACGTCTCGTTCGGTCAGAATGCCTGTCACTTTGTTGTCGCCGTCCACCACGATCATCGCGCCATAATTCCGTTCCGCCATGATGGTCACGGCGTCTGAGACCATCTGATCTTCGGTCACAGTGGAGGGTGGAGCTTTGGGTTGGGCGGCAAGCCGGTCTTTGATCAGCATGGCTGGACCTCCTTGGGTCTTTGCTGGCATCTGGACACGTTTTGACCAACAGTCTTGCCACAAAACCCAGTTTCTGTCGAATATCACGGTGAGACATGCCCGGAAAATTCCCTCTCGCCAGCGCCCCTCAAACTGTGATACAAATTAGTTTAACGTTAAACTATCTATCTGGCGGAGGAGAACGCCGCGCATGGCCACCCGAAAAAAGACCGCAAAACCAAATGTTTCGGCCGATGAGCTGACAGCATTTTACAAAGACATGCTGCTGATCCGGCGATTCGAAGAAAAGGCCGGGCAACTTTACGGGATGGGCCTCATCGGCGGCTTCTGCCACCTCTACATCGGTCAAGAGGCCGTTGTTGTCGGCCTGGAAGCCGCAGCCGAGGAAGGCGACAAGCGCGTCACCACTTACCGCGATCACGGCCACATGCTGGCCTGCGGGATGGAACCCGGCGGTGTCATGGCCGAATTGACTGGGCGCGAAGGCGGCCTTTCCGGAGGCAAAGGTGGCTCCATGCACATGTTCAGCACGGAGAAGCACTTCTACGGCGGCCACGGCATCGTTGGCGCCAATGTGCCTCTTGGTGCGGGTCTCGCCTTTGCAGATAAGTATCTCGACAATGGCCGGGTGACCTTCACATATTTCGGTGATGGCGCGGCAAACCAAGGCCAGGTCTATGAGACCTTCAACATGGCTGCCCTATGGCATCTTCCAGTAATTTTCGTCATTGAAAACAACCAATACGCCATGGGCACCTCGATGGCGCGGTCCACCTCCACCCCCGACATCTACACACGCGGTGCCGCCTTTGGCATTCCGGGCGAAGCGGTCGACGGGATGGACGTGTTGGCGGTCAAAGAAGCAGGCGAGAAAGCCGTCGCGCACTGCCGCTCGGGCAAAGGCCCCTACATCCTTGAGGTGAAAACCTATCGCTATCGCGGGCATTCAATGTCTGACCCGGCCAAGTACCGCACGCGCGAGGAGGTTCAGAAAGTCCGCGAAGAAAAAGACGCGATCGAGCATGTGCGTGATCTGCTCCTTGCAGGTAAGCATGCCGCAGAAGACGACCTCAAGGCCATCGACAAAGAGATCAAGGCCCGGGTCAACGCAGCGGCAGACTTTGCAAAAGAAAGCCCAGAGCCCGCGATAGAAGAGCTCTGGACAGATATCTACGCCACAGAAATGAAACAAGCGGCGCCCGCGTAAGGAGGAGAACCCAACGATGGCAATCGATATTCTTATGCCTGCGCTTTCGCCGACAATGGAAGAAGGCACGCTGGCAAAATGGCTGGTCAAAGAAGGTGATACAGTGGCCTCAGGCGACATCATGGCCGAGATCGAAACCGACAAGGCAACGATGGAATTTGAGGCCGTGGATGAAGGCGTGATCGGCAAGATCCTCGTCGCCGAAGGCACCGAGGCGGTGAAGGTCAACACGCCCATCGCCGTGTTGCTGGAAGACGGCGAAAGCGCTGATGATGTCACGTCCGCACCCGCCGAGACCGAGGCGCCTGCCCCAGCTGTTGCCGAAGCGCCGATATCCGCGCCTGCAACGCCTGCGCCTGCGGCTCCTGTTGCGGACACAAGCCCGGATTGGCCAGACGGCACAGAGATGAAAACCATGACCGTGCGAGAGGCGCTGAACTCGGCAATGGCCGAAGAAATGCGCGGGGATGATACGGTTTTCATTATGGGCGAAGAAGTCGCCGAATATCAGGGGGCCTATAAAATCACGCAAGGTCTGCTCGATGAGTTCGGTGCCAAACGCGTGGTCGACACGCCCATCACGGAACACGGATTTGCTGGCATCGGTGTGGGTGCTGCCTGGGGTGGCCTGAAACCCATTGTCGAATTCATGACGTTTAACTTTGCCATGCAAGCCATTGATCAAATTATTAACTCTGCCGCCAAAACGCTTTACATGTCCGGCGGACAGATGGGCAGCCCGATTGTCTTCCGAGGGCCCAACGGCGCCGCCGCGCGCGTCGCAGCGCAGCACTCTCAGGACTACGCGGCATGGTACGCCCACGTGCCGGGCCTCAAAGTGGTGCAACCCTACTCTGCCGCCGATGCCAAAGGTCTTCTCAAAACCGCGATCCGCGATCCCAACCCGGTGATCTTCCTGGAGAACGAGATCCTCTACGGCAAAACCTTCGACGTGCCCGTGCTAGAGGATTTCACCATTCCCTTCGGCAAAGCGCGCATCGCACGAGACGGCTCAGATGTCACCATTGTCAGCTTCGGCATTGGCATGACCTACGCGCTGGAAGCCGCCGAGGCACTCGCCGCCGACGGTATCTCTGCCGAGGTGATCGACCTGCGCACCCTTCGCCCCATCGACTACGACACGGTCATCGCCTCCGTGATGAAGACCAACCGCTGTGTCACGGTCGAAGAAGGCTGGCCGGTGGCCTCCATCGGAAACCACATCAGCGCGATCTTGATGCAACGCGCCTTTGATTGGCTGGACGCGCCCGTGATCAATTGTACGGGAAAGGATGTGCCCATGCCCTATGCAGCCAACCTCGAGAAACTGGCGCTCACCTCGACCCAAGAGGTGCTCGACGCGGTTCATCAAGTCACCTACCGGTAAGGAGCACGCGACATGGCACTCGAAATTCTCATGCCCGCTCTGTCTCCCACGATGGAAGAAGGCACATTGGCAAAGTGGCTCGTCAAGGAAGGCGACGAAGTGGCCTCCGGCGATCTGTTGGCGGAAATTGAAACTGACAAAGCCACCATGGAATTTGAGGCCGTGGATGAAGGCGTGATTGGAAAACTCATCGTGGCCGAGGGCACCGAGGCCGTAAAGGTCAACACGCCCATTGCCCTCCTGTTGGAAGACGGCGAAAGCGCAGATGATGTGGCGGCCAAACCCGCAGTGGCCCCAGCCCCCGCCGCGTCAGCGGCGCCACCAGAACTCGCCGCGCCAGCGGCCACCGAAAGCCCCGCGCCAGCGGCCCCGGCACGCAGCGACGGCCAGCGCATCTTCGCCTCCCCACTCGCACGGCGCATTGCTGCGCAAAAGGGCCTCGATCTCAGCCAAGTCACAGGCTCCGGTCCCCATGGCCGTATTGTTAAGGCGGATGTCGAAACCTCCGAGGCGCGCCCGCAAGGGAGCGACGAGGCCGCCAAACCGGCACAAGCCGCGCCAGTGGCCACTGCACCAGCTATGGCAAGTGGCCCCTCAACCGACGCAGTCGTCGCCATGTACCAGGACCGCGACTACCAAGAGGTCTCGCTCGACGGCATGCGCAAAACCATCGCTGCACGCCTCACGGAAGCAAAGCAAACGATCCCGCATTTCTATCTGCGGCGCGACATCAAACTCGACGCGCTGCTCAAATTCCGGTCTGAGATCAACAAACAGCTCCAAACCCGCGGCATCAAGCTCAGCGTCAATGACTTCGTGATCAAAGCCTGTGCGAACGCGCTGCAAGCTGTGCCCGCCTGCAACGCCGTTTGGGCTGGCGATCGCGTCTTGCAGTTAAAGCCCTCCGATGTCGCTGTCGCCGTCGCCGTGGAAGGCGGCCTCTTCACCCCTGTCTTGAGAGATGCAGACAGCAAATCCATCTCTGCGCTGTCGACGGAAATGAAAGATCTCGCCGCGCGCGCCAGAGACCGCAAGCTTGCCCCGCAAGAATATCAAGGCGGTACGTTTGCCATCTCAAACCTCGGCATGTTCGGCATTGATAATTTTGACGCCGTGATCAACCCGCCCCATGGCGGCATCCTGGCGGTCGGAGCAGGCGTGAAAAAGCCGGTGGTCAACGCGGACGGGAAAATGGCTGTGGCGACAGTCATGTCTGTCACAATGTCAGTCGATCACCGCGTGATTGACGGCGCCTTGGGGGCTGAATTGCTCAAGCACATTGTGGATAACCTTGAGAATCCGCTCTCAATGCTGGCCTGACCCCGCGACACAACCGAAATCATGACAAAAAAGTGAGCAAAAAACTGATGCGCAGGGGCAACCCTGCGCTCGTTTTGGCCTGTTATCAATCGACAGACCCGCGGCAGAAGAATACGGTGCAAAAATAGTCTCTGGGGAATTTGAAAATGACATTGATCACCCGTCGCGCCGTTTCATTTGGTCTTGCCGCATCGTTTTTTGCGCCCGCGACGGCTCGCGCGTCTGAGCTATTTGAACCCTCTTCTGACCTGGCGCCAAACCTGTCCACACGGTCCACGACCACACCAGTTGTGTTTGATCAGGCGTTCTACGAGGCCTCCGCACAACGCAACGCTCAGGACATCGCAGAGCTGACACAGGGCTTCATCGATCTTGGCCCGGATGTCGATCCGAATGAAGCGGCCCGTGCCGCGCGCGCGGTTTACACCTATGTTGACCAGCTCAAAATCGAGTACCAGATCACCGGTTCGGCGTTGGCGCACAACACCAAGGTGAACATGGGGATCGCGCCGCGCGGGCTGTGCTGGCACTGGGCGCATGACATTGACGCGCGTTTGATGCGTGAGCGGTTTCGGACGCTGCAGATCCACCGCGCCATTGCCAACCACAACAATCTGCGACTGGAACACTCGACGACCATGCTGGGGCGTCGCGGCGATCCGATGTATCGGGCCATCGTTCTTGATCCGTGGCGGCAAGGCGGCACTCTCTTTTGGGAAATTGCCGCCAATGACACACGGTATGACTGGACGGATCGTGACCAGGTTTTTGCCTACAAACGCGCCTTGAAAGAAGGCCGACCGTTTAGAACAGTGGGCACCCAAAGCGGTTTGCAAAGAGGTGTCCAGCCCGCAAGCAGTGCAAGCTCGACGACGCGTGCCAGCACGTCGACATCGACGCGCGGCGACACCAATGGGCCGCAAATCCGGCGCACCGGGTTCAACCGGTATCTCGACTAATCTGAGACACTCCGCTTAGGATCGTCGCGCGACGCTCTTACAAGCGCGTGAGCGTTGTTTACCGCACGCCCAAAAGCTGATCCATCGCCACGGACGGATGATCACATCCAGCCTCGCCCACGATCCGCGCGGGGACCCCGGCCACGGTCTTGCACGGCGGTACTTCCTGGAGCACGACGGAGCCTGCAGCAATCCGGCTGCACGACCCGACCTTGATGTTGCCCAAGACCTTGGCACCTGCGCCGATCAGAACACCGTCACCGATCTTCGGGTGGCGATCTTCTTCTTCCTTGCCGGTTCCACCCAGTGTCACCGAATGCAGCATCGAGACATTGTCGCCGACAACAGCTGTTTCGCCGATGACGATGGAGTGCGCGTGGTCGATCATGATGCCCTTGCCGATGCGCGCGGCGGGATGAATGTCCACGCCAAACACTTCAGAGGATCGCATCTGCAAAAAACGCGCCATGTCGCGCCGCCCATTTTTCCACAGCCAATGGGCCACACGATAGGCCTGGACCGCCTGAAATCCTTTGAAATAGAGCAATGGCAGGATGTACCGGTCGCAGGCCGGATCGCGATCATAGACAGCCACGATATCTGCACGCGATGAAATCCCCACATCCGGATCTTCGCGATAGGCCATGTCGCAAATCTCTCTCAAAATCTGCTCGGACAACTCATTGGATGTGAGCTTCATCGAGACACGATACGCCAGCGCTGATTCCAACGAACGATGGTGCAGGATTGAGGAATGCACAACGCCGCCCAAAAGCGGCTCATCGGTCAACGTGTCTTGCGCTTCGCGTTTGATCTGTTCCCATACCGGGTCCAGTTCCTTGATATGAGTGCGCATCTTGGCCATGGTAAACTCCTGCCGTATCGACGTGGACTATAGCAGATAGGCATCATTGGTAAATTGCAAAGGCGTGATAGGAGACATCACGATCATGAATGAGGCTGAGCTGGACGACATGCGCCGAGTGATCCTTGCGCGGCTTGCCGATCTGACCGCAGAAGATGGATTGGGCGAAGCCGGGCAACGCACGGTGGAATTGGATCAACAGGCCGTGGGTCGTCTCAGTCGGATGGATGCGCTCCAAAATCAGGCCATGGCCAAAGCCAGCGGTGCGCGACGACACGCCGAACGGACACGTTTGAACGCCGCGCTGGCACGTTTGGACGAAGGAGAATTCGGCTATTGCGACAGTTGTGGAGACGGCATCAACCCCAAGAGACTGGCCCTCGACCCAGCCGCGACGCTTTGCGTAGATTGCGCGCGATCGTAGCGTTTTCCACCACACGGAAAGATGTCAAAGGGGAACAGCATCGCTTGATCCAGCGTCTTTTGACACTGGTCTTATTGCCAAAAAACACGCGGGTGATCAGAAAAAACATAGACAAATCGAAAGACAAGCATGCCAAGGGCCGAGCAGACCCTGAAGCTATAGTATGGTCAACGCGATGAGGCGCGTCGCAAAAGTTCTGCCGCGTCTGGATGATCGAGCAGCGATTCATTTACCTCGAAATCCATGTGCCGACGGTTTTCATGCCCCGGCAGCGTTTGAGTCAAAGCGTCCTTGAGCTCTCGCGGCAAAGCATCACGGGTGCGCGTGTCTATAAGAAACGTCTCCGCGGATATACCTTCTGCGAAAATGATGTGATGGCGATCAAACAGCAGTTGGAAATAATCAACAAAGCCACCCATTTGACGCATGACCGTGTCCCCGTTGATCAGATGCCGCGCGCGCACCAGAACTTCCTTTCGCCCAGCGCCAAGGGCGTCAACGCGTTGATAGATGAACAACCTGTGGTCGGGGCTGACGATCAGGTCATTTTGGTTGTGCAATGCGCCCGCCTTGATCCGAATGGGGGCGAAATCACCAACGGCGCGCACGGTGGACTGCCCGATCCAGCGAATGGCCTGCGGTCCATCGTCCCGCGTCAAAACCATATCCCCAACACTCAGGTCTTCGATTGCTTTTTGAATGCCGGAGGCCATGGTGATTTGTGTTCCGCGCGAAAACGACACACAGGCCACCTCTGCAAACTTCCGTCTTGCACGTTCACGATCAATTCCGACAAGCACGTATCCCGTTTTCGCTGACATATGTGCCAGAGGCAAACCGAACACATTGGCGACATTGCCATCAGCGTCGACTTCGACCAGCACGATCAACTCAGTGGTCAGGCCCGTGGCCTCCATCATCGTAAGGCAGCAGTCAAGGTGCAGCGCACCACCGGGATTGCCCACGTCCGTATCGGACCCGACGATCATTTCGCCGTCTTTCGTCGTTTCCACGGAAAGACGCTGCGTCCGGGCCGACGGGTTGAGCTCGTAGGTGTCATCCAGATCAAGCTCTGCAGCAAAGGACAGAGGATCGCCCATGTTGGCGCCGTTCACGACCTCAATATCCTTGCTTTCAAACACCGGGATTGAATGCGCTGGCGTGACACCCGCATTAAGGATCGCCTCGGGCGTCATGGCAGGCTTGGTGTCAGCATGGCTGACTGCTTCAGAGGGTGCATTGGATAAACTCTTCATATCTGGCTCATGCAACACTCATAACAACTCAACCGGCATTCGACCTCAATCGTCGAACATATACGCAGTTTGTGGCAGATTATAGTCAATTCGGGTCCGTTTTACTGGCTTTTGTTTCACTGGCATTGACGACAAAACTGATGATACCTGTTGGATCAAGATCTCAATTGGTGCTGTTGGCGGGACGCGACGCAACGTTGCTTTTGAAAACGGACCCATCGGCGGATCACTGGGGCGGCAAGATATCTGCATGGTCCGTCATTGGCCCGTGCACGTGGAAGGGGAACTTCGCATGGATTTGAGAATAAATGGTAAACGCGCGCTGGTATGCGCGTCGTCCAAAGGGTAGGGGCTTGGCTGTGCGGAGGCGCTGGCTGAGGCAGGCGTGTCCCTGGTCATGAATGCGCGCGGGTCAGACGCGTTAGAGGCCTCGGCCGAGGCCATACGTGCCAGATACAGCGTTAACGTCACAACCGTGGCCACGGATGTCACGACAGAGGCAGGCCAAGCAGAGCTGCTGGAAGCCGCAGGAGATCTGGATATCCTGGTCAACAATGCCGGTGGCCCGCCCCCAGGCATGTGGCACGATTGGGACCGGGATGATTTTATCAAAGCGCTTGATGCAAACATGCTGACGCCGATTGCGCTGATGAAAGCCACGTTGCCGGGCATGATGGATCGGGGTTGGGGCCGTGTTGTGAACATCACGTCCGTGTCCGTGAAATCGCCGGTTCCCGTGCTGGGTCTGTCCAATTCGGCGCGAGCGGGTTTGACAGGTTATGTGGCGGGCACGTCGCGGCAGGTGGCTGGCAAAGGCGTTATCATCAACAATTTACAGCCCGGGATACACGCCACGGACCGGGCGGAGGCGTTGGATCAGGGCGCGGCCAACGCGCAAGGCATCACACCAGAGCAAGCCAAGATCGACCGGTGCACGACGATCCCAGCAGGCCGATATGGCACCCGGCAGGAGTTTGGCGCCGCCTGCGCATTCCTGTGCTCGCAACATGCTGGCTTTATCGTCGGGCAAAACATCCTTTTGGATGGTGGCGCAACGAACACCACAATGTAACCGCGCCAGAGAGCGTCATGACCCATGCCCCCCTAGATACAAAATCTGGCACGCAGCAGATAGACGGCCTTGTCTACGCGCAGCCGACTTTGGAGGGGCATTTGGTGCCGCTCGGCGTGGATCTTTTCCTGCCGCCGTCTGAGGCACGGCCAGCACCACTCTTGGTGTGGCTGGGGCCGGATATCCTGTCAAACAGCGCGACCAAGACAGTGGGTACCAAGGTTTTGGCCGATTTCCTCACCCGCCATGGCGTGGCATTGGCCGTCCCAAAAGTGCGGGTGAACGCCACCAGGACCGATGTGCCGAACACTCTCATAGAGAGGCTGGCACGCATCGAAGGCAAACGGGACAAAAGCGTTCACGCGGATCTGTCGACACTGCCAGCCATGGCCGCCACGCAAGATCTCTGTGCCCTGCTGACCTGGGCAGACGCGAAGGGCAAAGAGGTCGGTCTGAACGGCCGCACGGTACTGGCCGGCGCAAGCACAGGCGCGGGTTTGGCCTTTAACGCCGCCGTTGTGGCACCCCATATCGGGTTGCGGCGGCCGGAGCCTGCGGGCATTTTATCCTATTCTGGAACATGCGCCTGGCCGTCGCTTTATGCCCCCGGCCAGTTGCGCGTCTTTGCGCTTCACAACCCTTCAGACCGCCGCATGGCGATAGAGCCGATCCGCGAGATGGCGCAAAACGATCCCACGTTTGAGCTGATCGAGAGCATTGAACAGGTGCACGGCTCTTTGGGGCTTTGGCCGCAGGAAAGCGCAGAGGACGCCTGCACCCGCATTTTAACGCGCGTCACGCAGTGGTGCGCGCGCTGACGCTCATCACGTTTTCGGGACATCTCAACTCTCCTCTGGCGTATCCGAAAGGCGCCCCCCAAAAAGCCGCGCGAGGTTACCTGGTTAAGAGAGATCCCATGCAAGCCACAGCCATCATCGTCATTTTCGGGCTCGTCGTTCTGGCCAGTCTGCTCGTTGCGCCGCGACGCGCATCGGTAGAGGGCTTTTTTACCGGTCGCAACGTGTCGGGACAGGCGCCCGGCCTCATCGTTTTGGTTCTGAGCCAGGTGACAACGTGGATCTTTGCACGCTCTCTCATGAACTCGGCCATTCTGGGGTATTTTTACGGGATCTGGGGCGTTCTGGCCTATGCGGCCTATTACGGATCCTTTCTAAGCGGCGCAGCCATTGTTGACCGTCTGCGCGCGGGCGGCGCGGGCTCCGCGCAGGATTGGCTCGGCGCCTCTTTCGGCAAAACCGGCCACATCACCTACAATACGGTCATCGCGCTCAGGCTCTTGTCTGAGGTTTTTTCAAACCTTTTGGTTGTCGGTCTGATCTTTGCGGCCGCCCTGCCCGAGGTCGGCGTGGCCAAAGAGGCCGCCATCATCCTGGTCGCGATCCTCGGTCTTGCCTATTCGGCTTGGGGTGGGCTCAACGCGGCCTTGCGCACGGATGTGCTGCAGATGGTGATCTTTCTCATCGTCTTTGCAGCCGCTTTTGTGGCCCTGCTCGTCAGCCCCGGCTTTGAATTGGGCGCGGTGCTTACAGCAGAGGGGGCAAGCGGCGCCTGGAACGGCCAAGTCCTTCTGATCGTTGCCTTCTTACAAGTGTTTTCCTACCCCGCTCATGACCCCGTGATGATGGATCGCGGCTTTCTCGCCGATCGCCGCACCACGCGCGCCGCGTTTTTGCATGCGTTTTGGCTGTCAACCTTGTGTATCATCGCGTTTGGTTTTTTTGGCATTCAGGCCGCCCTTGTTGGCGCGGAATACGACAACAGCCTGCTGGGCACATGGATGCAGATGTTTCCGGCCTGGATTTTTGTGGCTCTGCTTGTCTCTCTTCTGATCAGCGCGCTCAGCACGCTCGACAGCGCATTGGCCAGTGCCGCACGGCTGGTCGTGGATGAGCTCAACCTCACGCCGCGCACGCTGAATGGCGGGCGCATCGCTATGGTGGTCTTTATGGTGGCCGGCACCGGGCTCACCCTTTGGGGCAACCAGACGCTCTTTGACGCGGTGGCGGTTAGCGGGACCGCAAGCATGTTCCTGACGCCCGTGCTGATCGTGGGTCTTTTCATGGACAGAAAAGTGCCCGTCTGGTCCTATCTCGGTGCATTTGCATCTGCGATGATCGGCGCCTGGGCGTATTTTGCCCGCGACGGCCTAATCTGGTCGGCGATCCTGCCCGAGGGCCATAAATACGAACAACTCCTTGTCATTTGCGTTTTGGTTCTGGCGGTCGGGTTTGCATCTGTTCTTGCCGGAGCGCGGAAAAAAGGGCCGGAACCCGGCGCAGAATCAAGGGCGTAGGACAGCAGCCGGTGAGCCCCTCAACAATCGCGGCGCACCAGTAAGATTGATCGCTGAGCCGCTCTTTTTTCCCCAGAATGACGGTCAAAGCCGCTTTGGTCCTTCCACATCGCGTTCGGACGGACTAGATACACCAGAGGAAATTCAAAGGGGCGCCTGGTAATCGCCCCATTTGATGGGAGAAAACGCATGCTGAACAATATTGGCCTTCCGGGCATTCTTCTCATTGCTGTGGTCGTGCTGGTGCTCTTCGGCCGTGGCAAGATCTCGTCTTTGATGGGCGAAGTGGGCAAAGGCATCACGTCGTTCAAAAAGGGCGTGGCTGACGGCAACAAAGAGATCGAAGACGCTGCAAATGCGGACGCCGCAGATGTCGCCAAAGACGTCACCCCCGAGCAGGAAAAAGACAAGGTCTGATCTAGCCCATGTTTGATCTTGGCTGGACCGAGCTGATGGTCATCGGCATCGTGGCCCTCATCGTGGTGGGGCCCAAAGACCTGCCCGGCATGTTCCGCACGGTGGGCAATTTCGTCGGCAAAGCCAAGAAAATGGCGCGCGAGTTCTCAAAAGCGATGAACGACGCCGCCGATGATGCCGGTGTGGGCGATGTAAAACGCTCTTTTGATGCCGCGACAAACCCAGTAAAGACCGCCGTGAACGAGGTCAAGAAATCCACCGAGAGTTTCACAGCACAGACCATGGCCGGGCCAAAACGCGCTGAGATGACGCCTGAACGCGCTGAAATGGCGGAAAAAATCTCCAAAAAATCCGCGGAGATCGCGGAAGAACGCATGGCGGCAGAAGCGGCTGAGAAAGCCGCGCCAAAGCCCGCAGCCAGCGCATCCGCCAAGGGTGCTAAAAAAGCCAAGAAAGCCACCGACACGCCCGCGAGTGACCCGTCACCAAAACCAAAGAAAGCGGCGAGCAAGTCATGAGCGACACCACAGACCAGGATGATGAGGAGGTCGAAAACAGCTCCGCACCGCTCATTGAGCACTTGGCAGAGCTACGCACGCGCCTCATTCGGTCTGTGATCGCGTTCATCATCGGCATCGTCCTGGCCTTCACCATGGCCGAGCCAATCTTGCAGTTCCTCTTGGCCCCGATTGAAGAAACCCTACGCCAATTGGGGGATCCTGCCCCCACCATGCAGTACACCAGCCCGCAAGAGTATCTCTTCACGCTCTTCCGGATCTCGATGGTGTTTGGCTTCATGCTGGCCTTTCCGGTGATTGCCCATCAAATGTGGCGCTTCATCGCGCCGGGCCTCTATCGATCTGAAAAACAAGCGTTCCTGCCCTTCATTATCGCCTCGCCGATCATGTTCTTTCTCGGCGCGGCCTTCGCGCATTTCGTGGTGACACCGCTGGCGATGGCGTTTTTCCTGGGTTTCGCCGATGTCAGTTCGATCTTTGCAAATCTGATGACCACAGTGATCTCGGCGCCCGAGATCGTGCAGGACGAAACCCTGCCCGTTATCCCCGACAACTTCGCGGCTGTGGTTCCCGAAACGGATGAGGGCATCCGCATCACTTTCTTCGGCAAAGTGAACGAATCTCTCGATATCACGCTGAAATTCATCATGGCCTTTGGAATTTGTTTCCAGCTGCCCGTCCTTTTGACCCTGATGGGCAAAGCAGGCCTGGTCAGCGCCGTGGGCCTCGGTGGCGTGCG
>ERZ1740068.600-NODE-600-length-15813-cov-14.240005_pt1 | contig 15813 bp, 17 predicted proteins | sample MGYA00581735_ERZ1740068 | MGnify/ENA primary metagenome ERZ1740068 (study PRJEB43018, sample SAMN04849740) | marine metagenome | isolation source: floating plastic debris | place: Pacific Ocean | collected 2008-08-30 | study: EMG produced TPA metagenomics... | reverse complement strand
CCGCAAGAACGGCCGCCTGGAAAGTCTGACGTAAAGGAATACGACCCCTGGGCCAACCCGCAAGAACGGCCGCCAGGACCGGTAGCATCGCCGGAAAATCAAGAGAGTCCACCCGCGCCGGCAGCATCGCCAGGAAATCGAGACCCACGGAGACCTGATGATCCTGTAGATCGTAACACACAAGAGAATTCTCCGTCACCGGTTGTGCCGCCGGGAAAGTCGTTCCGCAGGCGCGGTATGTACAATCCGTTGGCTGATCCCCGAAACCAGCAACGCAAACGTGTAGTGGCACCCGAAAAGTCATTCTCAAAGAGGTATGACCCATGGGCGAATCCCCAAGCGCCACCAAAAAAACCTGTTGTGCTGCCAAAAAAATCACGTTCTAGACCGATAGCACCCCCGAAAACACCACCTCCAAAACCCGTAGTACCACCCCAGCGTTCACCCTCTCCAAACGGAACAATACAAAAAAGGTCACCGCCAAAGCCTATATTACCACCAACAGGACCACGATATCAGCCTAAAATACCACCGGGGAGAATATATCCCCGTAAAACTTCTGATTCTTGGCCTCAGCCTGCATTAGAACCCAATAAGCCTCTTTACGGAACCGGCGTCCGATCTCGCCACCGGCGAAATGGGACCCCGAAACCCGCGGTGCTTCCGGGCAAGCCATTTCCCGGGTCCTACGTGCCTTTTGTCGATCCGCGGAACGGTATACCTCAACCCGCATTGCCACCCAATCAACCTTCTGCCGGAAGGTATAATCCTGTTGACAATCCTCGAGCACGCTCTTTCCGGCCAACACCTTTCCAGACTTCTCAAGAATCAGGAATAGACCCCACCTCAGAACCTATACTACCAGATCAGAACTTGTATGGTCGTTCAACCAAAACCCGCGTATCTCCTGTTGTTTCTCCAAGAGACCTACTGAATCCCAATGCCATACCTATGATCCATTTGAATGTCTCTAACCACGGTGTTTCAGAATCAAAACAGATATTGAACCCAGGACGTTTCTCGAATGCCGTCTCTACTCCACATCCCGACACACCGAGAGGATCGCCTCCCGAACTGCCGCCTCCCAGTCTGGCTCCAGTGGTTGGAACCAACACATCCACGACCAGGGAAAGGAAATATCCCGACACACCGAGAGGATCGCCTCCCGAACTGCCGCCTCCCAGTCTGGCTCCAGTGGTAGCCAACACATCCACGACCAGCAAAGGGGGCGACGCATGTCCGTATTCGCCCCAAACTGTACCCGGAGAAACTTCGGGAGTCAATGAAATAGTGAGGAATATCTCAAGGCCGGTTGTGCCGTTCGAATCCGTCTTTCCGGACCGTGGTTTGTATTCACGTTCAACCAAAACACGCGCTCTGCCGCTCTTTCCACCAGAAGAGCGTTCACCCCAGAGAGCTCGTGACCCTTCTCCAGCGGATCGAGAAAGGAAAGATTCCAACCCATCCGCTTTGCAGCCCATGTACTGGAATTCACCCTTCCCTTTAGGGACACAACCAGAACGACCGTACCCTGCTGTCGGCGCACCCTCCAACTCGGAAAGGAACGAACTCTTGTATCTTCCTACGTCACAGCCAGTGTATTCAAATACTTCCGTGCCCACAGACACGCAAGCCTCCACCCCAGAACGAAAACAACCTGTGCATCTACCCGCCAGGCCGCCTTACGAACCCCCGGGCCCACGTGCGCCCAGACGAAACCGGGACCGTCCGTATCTCCTCATCGCCCCGCCTGACGGGTCCGCTGCAAGCCCCGGTCGGAACGGCTCGAAAGGGGTCCCGGCTGCGTCTTCCAGACGAAATCGTTCGAATCCGTTTCAAAAGCCTCGGTCCGGTGCAATTTCTTCTCGCTTGTCGCGTCCTCCTCCTCCTCCTCTTTCTTCCCGACCCAAGCCGCGCCCATCGTTACGATCGTCGCCTGCCGAAAAAAAACCGGTTCCAAAGTTTCCCAAGCGTTCCGGACGACAGCGCTGCTTCGTGGTGACCGAAACAAAGAATAAAAGGCACAAAGACGACGACAGCGAAGGGAACCAAGGGGGTGGTGCGCCATCCGTCACCACCGTCGTCCGGGTAGACGATGACCGTACCTCTGGGCTGGGGGGAGACGTTTTACCTCTGGGCAGCGGGCAGTTTGAAGACAGCGGCGTTTCGGCAGAAACCATATTTTTCGACAACTCTGCGTCGAATTCAGCCGTGTTGTCACTCTTTGCCAAAAGCCAAGCGGCAGTGATTCCTGCCACCAAGCCCCGAGGCTTGGGCTACCCCGCGTTGGTTCCGTCACCGCCCACCGTTTTGCACGAGGGAGACGTGGTGGCCAATTCTTCCTCCCGCATGGGTCCTTATGTGTTCGCCTCGGACACGGGCGACGCGCAGAGCCGTGTTGGTCCGGCGTATCGTCCTGCCCCCAACCCCGCGCCCGCCGTCCCTGGCTTGGTGCGGCCGGAAGCGAGTCGGTGGAACCTCTGGGCCCGGTGGTTTCCCAACGATTCGTTGCCCAACGTCAGAATGCCCGAACGCGACACCATTCGCTCCATGTCGGTCTCGGACTGGACCGCCCGCGCCTTTTTGTTCAACGTTTTGAACGGCGTAAAGACGCCGAGTCTGCCGAGAAAGGGTACGTTGGCGCGCAGCCTCTCGATGGGTTTGAACTCCATGGTGCCGGTGTTGTCCGGTCGAGCCTTGGACGAATGGACTCCGACTGTGGTTAACAGTTTGCTTCGGTTTGGTTCTGCCTGGAACAATTCGGCCTTGAGCCTGGATGCCATGATCCGTGTGGTGTTCGGAGCCTATCCGTTGTCCCGCGTCGGCTACCACTTTGATCCCACCCTGGGCACGTGGTCTTGGGACGTGTTTCACAACACCTCGGGAGTCTCGGTCCAATTGACCCAGCAAAACGTACTGTACGGAGACAGCAACGGCATGGTGGAAAGGCTGACCGGGTACTCAGGACCGGACCGCACGGCAGAATGGTTGAACGATCTGCGTCAGGGCCGGCTGCCGGGGCAGCCGTTTGTGGCCGTGGGTTGGAGCTCGGACAACGGACACCAAGTGACTCGCGCCTTGGTGCCTTCTCAAGGCGGTTTTCCGACCACGCTTCAGAGGATTAGGGATTTTGTGGCGGCCGCGGGCGATCGCAGGTCCCGGTTCGCCATGCAACAGCAAGGCGGGTTGTTCGCCCTGCGACTGTTTGTGTCTTTAGTGCAGGGCATGAGCACCCAAGCCATGAGTCCAGAGACGTGGCAACAAGGGGTGTCGGGCGTGGCGGAAGTCATGCGGTCTTCCGGCGCCCCCTTTCCACTCACCTTGGACACGGTGCGTATCGCCAACGTTGATCCAGACTTTGAGCCCTTTGCGCTTCCGTCGGGTCAAGAAGTCAGTGTGGTCCAGAACGTCTATTCTGATCCGGAAGGCGCCAGCGTAGAACTCAGCCAGGCCGTGTTACACACCCCCATACGGGTCCACCACACGCAGCATCTGGCGGAACAATTCGAGTTCCACACGACCGTGGGCGACACCCTAAATCCGCCAACGGGCCAGCCGACTGGTTCCCTCGTGGATTTGGTGGCTCGGCTGCTGCGTAGCGGGGTCGAAGGCCACGCTTTGCTCAACACCGCGGGCAAAAACGTGTTGCGCGGCCCTTTTGTCGGGGCCGCACAAGAGTTGCAGGGCGCATTGGACCGGCCGAGCCCCCACGACCCGTTCTGGCGCGTGCTGCAGGCTGCTCAGCAGGTGGGCAACCAGGTGGCTACTCACGCTTCGGAGTCGGACGCCCGCAAGTCCTCCCTGGTTTTTGAATGGGGCAACACGACGGAACGGGCCCTGCGGTCTCTGTTGGACGTGCCGGTCATGCCCCCCGTGCAGGACGAGGCCTCCCTGTCCGACATGTCTCAATTTGTGAAGGACACGGTGGCCCGCAACGGCTTGCCGTCCGGCTGGAATACCTGGATTGCAGACCTCGGCCACATGCTCGAAGCCAAGGCGCGCTTGGGCTTTTCCACGTCTTCGTTGTTTGGCTTGGCGTTTAGCACTTACGTGATTGACCAGCACGGCCGTTATACCCCTCGCCCACCCACCGACGCTTTGGTCTTGGACGCCCTGAAAACGGCGGCCAACACCGCCACCTTGCTGGCGTCCCTGCCTGCCGTCGAGACTACGTGTCCGAACCTGCGGAAGCGCGCCCAGTGGGCTGAAGCCCTGGGCCGCATACACCATCCCGGGGCCGAACAATCTTTTGAAAGGGTGGGCTTGGACGTAGTGACGCCGGAAGGCGCCGTGTCCACCGACAACCTGCAAAACGTGGACACTACGTATCGTCGGAATCACTACGGAACCCCGGCGTCCTTCTCCCCCCAGGACCGGGACCGCATGGGCGTATTGTACGATCACGCCAACCGAACCCAAGCCCAGCTCGCCCAAGACCCCGAAGCCGGTCGGGTGTTCGCCCGGGTGAACGATTTATTGTCCGGGATGTGCCGTTTGGCCAACCAGATGTATACGTCCAAAGCGTGGCGGAACGGATCGTGTCCGTGGACCCCAGGCGATCGCATGGGACTCGAGGGTGAATCGGCGGGAATAAACCTTACCCAAGGAATTGAAATGGGTCAAAACATAGCTCCGTTCAAAATCCCCAAGTACTTTGATAAATTTCCTGAGGTGGACCAAAAATGGGTGCACGACCTGGCTCGGCGACACGACCTGGAGGCGTCTCGCATGAACGGACTGCTGGAACGGTTCGCAGATACCAAGGAAACCTCGATAATAATAAGCTACTGGCGAAGACAATATTGGTTTTCCGAAGACGAAGAAGGAGCGTACCAAGACATGTTGGACTTAATTCGAAAACGCTACACCCGTTGGAACACTGTAAGACACCTGGCCCAGGGCCTTTTCGGGTACTCCTTGGTAGCCATGGCTCCCGTCAGTCCATTAGTGGCGATTTTCGGAATGGCCATCACCGAACCACTATTGAAATACACCACCAAGCAAATGAACCGCCAGCCTTGGTTTCAGAAACTCCAGGCGTGGGTCAAAGACCACACTTCCCCGGTCACGTATTCGTTTATTCAGGTGTCTACGGGTATTGCTCTCTCGATCGTTGTCCGCGAAGTGGTGTTCAACGTGTTGGATCCGAACCAAGTCGTCATGTCGGCCGTGTCGGCAAAGGCCCCGATTACGGACGTGTTGAGCGAGCTGTACACCAAACACATGACGGCCGATGCGCAAATGGAAGGCTTGCTGGAAAAGCTCGACCCCGGGACCCGAGATATTATTTTGGGTTGGGTGCGAGACGGGGGTTACTCCAATGTGGTGCAAGCCATCCAAGTCGAGCTGGGCGTTACGGACAGCATACTTCGTGAGATGCTTACACAAGCCAAGAACGACGCTCCCGAAGCCATCGCTAGGCTTTTGCAGAGCTTCCCTCTGGACATTACGGACACCCTGGTACAGGAAATTATTGGCACAACTTTGCCTCTTGGAGCTCTCATGGGGTCAACGTCTTCTGCCTGGAATTTGAACGCGAACCCAGAAGCCTTGTTGTCTCAATCTTCCGAGCTCCAAAGAGGGGCGCTCCAATTTCTGACACGCATGCTCCAGACCGTTAACTACGTCGATCGTGCGTTAGCCTGACCATTTAAAAAAAAAAATGTGCAACTTTTTAATTCTAGCGCATGTCTAACCAAAACCGATTGTACAATACCTCGCGAATCTGGCGTTCTTGAGACCCCAAGACCTTGTCAATACGTTCCGCCATGTTTCGGAGGGGATGCATCTGGCAGGGCACCTTCTGCTGCCGCAACTTGCGCCAGAACGGAACCACGAACCAGCCGTCACCCGCAACCAAGGTCAGTCGTTGGTTTCTGGGTTTGCGGAACACCACCAATAGGGGCACAAGACTGAGCTGCGTAAGCCAAACAATGTCCCGTGGTTCGTCTGCCGAGCTCGACTCCTCCAAGGGATTCTTAACCCGCAAAAGCTTGCTGTGGGTGTCTTGTTGAATTTTACGGAGGCGTGTTTCGATTTGGTCGACGTCGGGAACCTGACACGTCCGCAGGGCTCGCACAAACTGCGCGTCGGCCTTTTCGGTCAGGGAGACGGCAGCAGCCTTCGTATTTTGGTCTGGATCGGTGGTTGTGGCGGTTTTGTGCGAGTCTGGGTGGTGGGCAGAAGAGAGAAGGCTTTGAGGTGACTGCCAACATTGGTTGACCATGACCTTGAGCCCCATACCGTGCACGCGGTCCAATATGTATTGGACTATGGCGGCAGAGCGCTTCTTGCGGGCCGTGCGCGGCACCCAAGCCCCGGCCGGAAAAGTGTGCATAATGCGCTTGCCTTCTGGAGACAAGCCCACCAGCCACACCTGCCCAGGGTAGTCTCCCAACACCATGGCCGCTCGCCCTCGCAACCACGCTTTCCTCGCGTGCGGGCTGGTGGCTTCGGGCAGCTCTGGCCAGCATTGGGACTCGGATTTGCCGTGGCTGAAGTAGGAGCGGGCCGACCGCAGGCTGGTAAAGGGAAACACGAAGCCGGCTTGCAAGGCCGCTTCCAAAAACGCCAAGCGGCGGGCACACAACCAGCGTGCCCGCTTCTTGCCGTCCAAGAATTGTTGACACAAGGGCCCCATCCAGCGAAAGATGCGTTCGGCTTGGGGAAAATTGGTTTGGGCAAGATGGTGGGCGGGATGCTTCCAAGGGTGTTCCCGGAAGAAGAGAACCATATGCCCCACGGCTTTCCGTTCTTTGTTGTTGAGGCTGCCGGAAGCGGCAACAGGCAGCGCGTACGCTTGGGATTTCTTTTCGTCCTTGTTTGAGGGGTCTTCTCCATCCCTTTTTCTGCGCTTATTACTCTCCATGATGCGTGCTTCCCTCTGTTTGCGATTTCTCTCCAGGTTCATATATTTGTCCCGTGTGGTGCGAATAGCGTTCTTTAACCGTTCTTGAGGAGTATCAGGTGGTGGCAATGCCACCACGCTTGCAGTTCGATTTTTCTCGCGTTGTGTACTGGCTTCAAGTACAGATGCCCTTCGGGCCCTTTGTTCCGGGGTCATAAACCTTGGTGTTGACGGGGGATCGGTGGATGATGGCGGTGGCGATGTCGGTGCGGCTTCTGTTGCCTTACGATCTGCCGAGCTCATTTGGCGACGGACAGCCTGACGCAGCAGATGGTTTTCCCTATTCTTTTCTTCGGCCAACCCTTCGTTAACAGTTTGATTAACGAGGGCATCAGCAATGTTGCTGGAAGCGGACGGAAGATCGAAGTTCGGAATTTTGTCCGCGGCTCCACACACATGCACCATAAACCACTTAAACACCAATACCAGAAAAGCGCCTACGGTTACCCCGGCAACAATAAAGGGAGTGGTGTCAACTTCGTAGTCCATAACCATACCCATCGGCCCCAATAAAAAGGCACCAAAACCCATAGTTATCTTTGCCGGAACAGACAGGGACGTCAAGATATTGGCTGTCCATTGGGCAAGCCTACTCGCTTTGGACCCTACGCCAAAAGCTGTTTTTGCCAGCGAATGTGCTCGAGACAGATTCTCGGAATCGAATTTGGAAATAATAAAATTTCGCACGGCCAACGTCAAGTTCACGTCAAAGTAAGCTGGTATTTTCTCGGGGTTATCGTACCTTTTGATGTTCCACTCGCTCGGATCGTTGCGGACAAACTCTTTGTCGCTCTGATTCAACACCCGCTTCAACTCGAGGCCCACGTCCCTCATCAGCGTAATGATGTGTTGTTTCCGAAACGCCTTGATCTGTGTCGGCAAAGAGCTTGCGTACCCGACCAAACCCGATTCTTCTTCAGGTGGGCGAGGTCGAGGGCGAGGGAATTCGGCCACCGCTCCCGCACCCGCTTCCGCGCTGCTCCTGGCCGCTGACCCAGTGCTCGAATTCCAAAACCTGTTCACCATTCCGCGCAACAATCCGGGAGATTTTTTCTCCTCCTTTTTCTCCTCTGGAGCTGCCCTTTCCAGGTCACGTCCTGAAGACCCATCTCCAAAGCGGGCTCTCTTGGGTCTGTAACCAGCCGGAGGAGACGCCAAACGCATTGGGTTGCGCTTGGGCTGGCCGTTGTACGAAGCCGGGCTGGCTAACGGGGTGCGTCGGGGCGGCACCGCCTTTTTGCTTCGTTTTTTTCTGGGGCTCTTTGAGTCCGGATTAGACTCCTTCCGTCTATTATCCCTTTTTTTGTTCGGCCTCCGCAAAGGGTCCTGGTCGCTCATGGTCGTGCCGGAACAATTTTTATTTTTACTACGACACAGAAATAAATTTAGGAACTTGCCTTGCCCATGAACACGTACGTTACCGACAATCCTCCTCCGCCCCCGGCACCCGCCGCGGACGCGTGTGATCCCAACACTACCTTGACCCACTGCCGAGAATGCCCCAAAGTGGGTTTCCCCGCGGTTCATCAACCCACCTTTCAGCCGTATTCTCACGAGTGTTTCTACTCGTGCTTTCCGTCTGCCCACGAACCTTCGGCCTTTCAGCTCAACAACATTGACGTCAAAGCTTTTCGAGAAGTGTACTGGGCCACCAAGTGCCATCGCCGGCGGATTAACCCTCTCCAAGAAAAGTATGTCAGCTACTTTCCTGGCATGTGTCGTCAACACGCGGAAGCTTTTTCCCTTGAGTGGGACATCCAATTTCGTCCCAACGAAAAAAACCTCTTTTGGTACATGATGGAAGGTGACAACGCGAATTTTACCGCTTTTATTGAACTACAATCTGGCGAAACCCCGGTTCCTCCCAAACGTCTGTTGCAGATGTTGTTTCACCCCTTGGGTATTCTCTGCATCGATCCTCGATACTTTTCTTTCGTCATTTTGGAATGCCTTACGATATATCCCGTCCTTCAGAACAAAAGTTACCACTGGCTGCTGGATCCTCTTCTTCCTTCTTTGCACTGGTTAAACAAAGGAGACAACCGTGTGTGGAAGTGGAACGTGCTGGCTTCGAAACTGTCGGAAGCATTTGCGCGCCTGATGAAAGTTTCCTTGGCACCAAAATTCCCGGATGGCTTTGTGCAAAAGTGGATAGCGAAAAGGTCGGGAGACAGGTCGAAGCAACAGGATCAGTTTCTACAATTGTTTGCGAAAATTGGCGAAATCTACAACAAGGAGTGGCAAAAGAAGAGGGGCGGTGTCGCGCCCATGCCCATGTAGCACTTCCGTCCGCAACAGGTCTCAAGACGAGCCAGAGAAAAAAAAATGAAATGCAAATCTCTTTTACCCCAAATCCTCATCGGTTCACAGGCTCATCTCCATCCTTGACCCGGCGCAATTCAATCGAAGGAGCAAAACGATGGAAGCAACATCGGCGCCATCGTCTGTTTCTCCACCTTCACCTGAAACCCAGGAAAACGATTCCCAAGAAAAATATAGGACCGAATGCCGAATCGACTTTTCGCTCGTGGGCGTATTTTTGCTTATGTTGGTTTTTTTCCTGTCGTTTGCCTACAACTCGTGGGTGCTGTTCTTTTTGGGGATAGTTTTTTTACCCTTTTGCCAGCTTGGCTTCAAGGCTGGGGTTACCATAAACAAAGAACATTTAAGGTGTTACGTGCTTCTCCTCCTCTAGCATCAGTTGGTTGTGCTCATGCCAAGTCTTTTGTTTCGGGAGAAAACGACTTGGCCCGCTGTAAAGGTCAAAGTTTTTCAATGTATAGAACCGATTTGGCTGACGGTACTAGATTTACGTTTCTCCGGAAACGTATTTTGCTTCTCTGACACGGGCTGGGTTTCAGGATCACTTTTCCGTGCCACCCACACAACCCATAATGAGCAGCGCGGCTTCCGTCGAACCGGACACTGCGGCCCATACGGACGACGCAAAATGTCAAAGCAAACGCAGAAAACTGGTTACGGGTCCACACCCTGGGCTCATGGGTTCTCCGTGGTACATGCGCGAGAAGCCTTTCGCGTTTCAGGTGTTGCCTCGAGATTATGTACCTTTCCGCGGCTCATCATCCATGGAGATGCCACCCGAGCCACCTCCCACTAATCCTGGCACAAGTACATCTACCACCAGTGCAAGGCCCGTTAAGCCCGTTGCGCTCCGTCCGGGTAACCTCAGAGGCTCGACCCCTGGGCAAGCTCGATCTGCTTTTCACCGACCCTTGGACAACAGTATTCAAGACCAAGGTGCACCATTCTCTCCGAGCTCGGGTCAGCCTGCTTCTTCTGACGGGCGCATGCCTCTGCTGCCGCCCGCCAGGCGCCAAGCCCCTCGATCATTGGCTGCTCCCGTGAGGGGCCCGGTTTCTGCGTCCCTTGTTCAACGCCTTCCTCCTCCTCCTCCTCCTTCTCCTTCTGCCGGCAGGGTGGCGGTTACCACGCCATCTTCTCTCCCTCCTCATTTCGGCAGAGTGCCAGTGGTTCCCACACCGTCGGCCGTACACGTTCCACCTCCTCCTGGGATCGCGAGCCCATTCTCCCCTTCCCCTTCTGTGGTCTTCGGATCGGCTTTTTCGCGCGTGCCCGAAGCGCATGCGACCCCAACGCCACAATTGGGTGGATACCAACTTCCAGTGGCGCACTATTTACCTCTTGGACAACTACCAACGCCACCACCTCCCCCTGGTACATTGGAACTTCCTCCCGGCCAGGTTGTTCTTTGCGAACTGGAGGAGACTAAAGGACCGGGCTGGAAAAAACCGCGGTGTCCTCCTTCTTGCCGTCCTGACCCAAAAAATCCCAAGCCACTCCCCCCCGCAGGGCCCGTGTCGTTTTTGTTACCGGGTATGCCTGCCATTCCAGAATCACCCCACGTTGGACCAGCGCCTTTTCCCCAACCACCCTTGCGTGGCGCCGCCGGACCGCCGGTACCGTTTCACGCGTATAATGCTCTCTACCACCCAAACGGAAGTTGCCGTTTTCTTCGTCCTTTTGAGAAGCCGGCTCATCCTGATCTGCGGTGTCGCTGGTGCTTTCGAGATTTTCCATCCAAAGAATTGCGAGATCAACACCTCAACACCCACCAAATCGGAGAAAAACCGTTTGAATGTGCTCTTTGTGGAAAGCATTTTTCTCAGAAAGGAAACCTCAAGAGCCACCTGCATACGCACGCCACGACACGCAATTTTTATTGCGAAAAATGCGGCCAACTGTTCAAACATCGAAGTAGTTTGCGCCGACACACCTTAAAAAACAGGTGCCAAACTGAGGTCGCGGTTCCTTCTTCATAAATATCCACATTTTAGTCAACTCTAGGAGTTCCAAGGGCTTACGCGAGGTGTTGTGTCTATGGGATCATAATTGTAACGCGAAGCAATACGCGCCAGATGCACGTAAAAAGCAGCAAACGATAAGACCAAACCCCAGCCCCACGCTGCAGGAAGAAGGTTGTCTTGACTCTTTGTTGTTCTCGGCGACGACGGCTGTGGCTGTGGTTGTGGTTGTGGTTGTGGCTGGGCGTAGATGCGCGCCAGAACTTGACCCATCCGCGCGCGGGCGATCTGTTCGGGCAATCCCCGGGCGTGTCCTTCAGCAGCTAAGCGACACCAATACTCTTTTTCCGACGGAGGCAACGCAGCGTAGCTTTTGATGGTCGATTTTCCGCCCCACGCCAAGTTGATCAACGTCAAGGCTTCCGCATCTCCTCCCAGTGCGTCCACGTTGTCCTGCCAGTGGGATGAATCTCCCAGAGAGTTTGGTCCAGAGGAAAAGGCCGCATACAAAACGGCGAAACGGTAGAGCGAAAACGAAGCGTTCAACATACTTATGAAAAGTGAAAGGCTTGAGCCAATCCCACCAAAAAAAAAAAAAAATTTCAACCAAACAAAATTTTGTTGATATCGATTTTGAAAAAAACATCGAAGAACAGTCAGACCACAATCTTTCTGAACACGTAAAACGCAAGACTTGGACTGGTGAGGTGTTGCAAGGTTCTATCCGCGAACTTGAATTCCAAACCAAAGGGCACTTGAAATCGGGTGAGGCCGGTCAAACGCTCCGGCATAGCCAATACTATCGAGGTACCCGGGAGCACTATCGTGTGAGCGCGCTTCAGTGCATTTTCCACAAACCAAGCGTTGCCCGTATGAGTCACCACCAAGAGTACGTCCACAGGCTCTTTTGAATCCCAGGGCAGAGAAGTGCTCTTGTCGTTTTCACATTCTAGTCGTAGCTTAAACATCAATTGGTTCCTTCCGATAGTGTTTTCCACGATGCGAAATTCCGCACCTGGGTCGCGAACCTTTTCCAATAGGCTAAAGTCCGTCGCCCTACGGGGCTCGAGCGGATACCCAAAACCGAAGCGTGTTGGTCGAGGCGGAATGAATGTCCAAGAGCGCGGCTCTTTCCGGTTAGGAGGAGGTTCGTTGGACAAAAGTGACGGGGGACTTGAAGTGCCACCAAGACCGCCACCAAAGATTGTGCTGTTGTTGCTTGGGGGTGGGTAGATGGCTGGCATGAGGGAGGAACGAAAAGAACTTTTGTTTTCGAGGTGTGGGGGTTTCCGGACCCCTTTTAACCCCATGAAAAGAAAAAATATTTACATTTGGGCTGGCTTGAAAGAAATTGGTCTGAATCATTTTCTTCAGAGAATTCTGCTTCGTTGGGTGTCAAGGGCTCATACCCGCGTTTGTTCGCCACACCTTCAATCATGTCTTCCTCTACTAATCACTGCGTCGAAACGGAAGATCGGTCCTTGGTACTACGATGGGCATCCGCAGGTCCTCCGGATCCTAGCTCGTCGCCACGGTTCTCGTGCATCTCTTTCAATCCCCACTTTCAACGCGCAGCGAATTCCATGAATCGTCATGGACGGTTTGGAGCCCCCGTTGGTCTGCAGCCGGTGAAATTTGATGTGGAACACGCGTGGGCGCCCGTGTTTCCCAAACGTCCGGATAAGTGGATATTTTGGGCCCTGAGCGACCCCCGATACGTCTTAGATACAGCGGACAAGTTCCGCATGGTTCAACCGGCCCCGGAGCGAAAACGGTTTTCGGTGCTTAACGTCATTACGCACACAAACGTTCGTCTGGGCGTCGCAGAGAGCGACAACAAAAGCCAAGATGCTCTGCTGCTCCGGCTTCAAGCTCTTCAGGGAACCCCGTCCTTTGACGCCAGTAGAAACGCATCGGTCTGGAACCCGGAAGAAAAAGTTGACTACGTCTTTGTGGTCTCCCACCAATACCATCCGCTATTCGTGAAGCAGACTTTTCTCCGTTGCCACGAAAGACTGCCTTCGGGAGCGTACGTCGTGTTGGGAATTCCCCAAAGCCTGACGGATCGGTCTTGGTTTCTAATTCCACAGAGTTTTGGCCTAGAGTTTTTGGACACGGAACTCGCGCAGGCTTTTAACGGTTTCCCACCTCTTGCTTTTTACGTCTTTCGAAAAAGCTAACACTAAAAAGTGCCCCCTCCCCCTCATAAGGCCTGTTTTGAGATTAAGAACTTTTTGTCCTGTCGGCCAATTCGGTCGACTCACTTGATCGCAGCGTGCGTGGTCTTCACACAGCCAGCCCAGGTGGAATACCTTGGGTCCAGGTATGTTTTTGGTCTGAGCGATCACCAAGTGTGTGTGTGTTTCGTTTGGTCTCATTTACGTCAGACAGAATACAAAAAAGAAGTTGGGTTGGCCATGTCGTTTCCGTTTGCGCGCCGCCTGTCCAATCTGTATTTTGATATCAAAATGGCGATCCGACACCCGGGTCAAGTGCGAGAGGTCGATATGATGCGGGAGCTCAAGCTGCTGCGGATCATCACCCCCGACGAAAATGGTGTATGGCCTTCTTTGACACCGGCCGAGCTTCGCCTCAAGTGAAATGAGACTTTGACGGACGCCATCGAGAGTCTGGCTCCTTTTCATTACGCTGTGCGGCAACACGACATGACCGGGTCAGCAACAGCCGAGGACGAAACTCGAGAAAATCTGGTAGAGGAACTTAAATTCTTAATTTGGAGTGTGTTTTCTTCGACGTTGAGGATGAACGAATTGACAACAAGGCAACTTCAACATGGGACGCAACACTTTCGGTCGGTGATGCCGATTTTTTCGACAGCAATTAATCAAATCTTCTCTTCGATAGACTCCAGGCAGCCACCACCACCACCCCCTACCGACCACAGCGAATCCGTGCCGACCGATACAGGTTCGGAAGATGTTCAAAGACCTTTTCACCTCTATTATGGCAACCTTATCCTGCCTTTGGTTGGGGCAGAATCTCAGGTTCCACCCGAAACACCAGGACCACGTTTGACAGACTCCACGCGGCCGTCACCACCACCACCTGCCGAGACCAACGAAACCGAGCCGGGTGATATCGCTCCAGAAGATGTTCAAAGAGCTATTGACATTTTGGTGACCAACACACCGCCGGTACCTATTCCAGAGTCTCAGGCTTCAAGCGCAGCACCAGAGTCTCCGGCACACAACGAAACAGCGGAATCCTCATGACCACCCGGGCTCTTGGACAAGAACGTCGAGTGAGACTCAAAGTACTTTCCTATCGGTTACCTCTTTGAAAACCCACGCATCGCCTGTTGTCCCGGTCCCGGAAGGCGCAAATAGTTCTAGGCAAGAATGGCTGTATGCACAAAAGTGTGTGGCCTCGGTCTTAAAGACATTGAATACATTTCATTTTATTGGCGCTTGGATAAAGCAACCATTCACTCTGGCGCTTCCAGGGATCCGTTGTGAGTCATGCCGTTGGTCATGGTAGCCGTACCGTCGTCTGCGAAACTCACTTTTTGGAAATACCCTCCACGAAGCTTCACTGACCCACCCGCCGATATGCCCACGATGCGCGATGGACAATTCCCTTTGCCTTCGACGTGTTCGCCCCGGATTTGGTTTTGTTTGCCCGATACACGCACGTTCGCACCTTGAACTTGGTTGTAGTTTCCTTTCACGCGAGCATGGGTGCCTCGGACAATGTTAAAGTTGCCCGAAACATGAGCTTCGTTGTCCGTAACTTGGTTATGGTTTCCGGTGACCTTGTGGGTTTCACCCAAGAGATGGTTGTGGTGACCCATCAGTGCCACGTGTTTTCCTAGTACGACATTGTAATCCCCTTCTACCCGCCCTTGGTCGCCTGCCACGGTATTGTGGTTTCCCAAGACTACGTTGTTGCACCCATAAATCTTGTTGTGATTTCCTCGAATCGTGTTGTTGTTGCCCACGATGTGCGTATGGTCTGCGCAAACGGTTTCCCCGTTAACCATCGTCTCTGTGACATTCATCAACGGGATGTCTGACTTTCCGTCAGTGTAAGCACGCAAGACCAAGAGAATAGTTTTTTCAATCTTGATAATTTTTTTTGGTGTCAAGCTGTAAGGGCGGCTTTTGAAGCGGTGAATGTTGAGACGCTGGTCAGTCCGATCAGCCTGGTACACCCGACAGACTATGCCCCAGACGACAGGTCAAGATTAATGGTTCCTTTCTCTTTGAACATGTTGCCCCAGCCCACAAAGAACCAGACCTCAAGAGTTGTGACCGGAACCGAAAAAAATACTTTTCAAGGATTATCTTATCTCTGATCGAGTGTCCTCTCGACATTCTGACGATTGACCCGTCGCTGTGGCAATTTTTGTCTTAAGGAGTTTGCCGTGAGAAGTGAGTGGATGGGTGTGTCAACAAAAAAAGGGTCTGGCGTTCGCCAGAGTGGGCAAAGAGCCATTTCCCCAGACTTTTGGGTTGTCCGACGCGTTTCACCGCAGAACTTGTTCGAGTAGTGTTTGTAATGGGGGGGGGGCGGCCCCCGCCGGGGCGGGGGGGGGGGGGGGGGAGGGGGCCAGGGGGGGGGGGGGGGGGGCGGGGGGGGAGGAAGGGGGGGCAGGGAGACGGG
>ERZ1740068.599-NODE-599-length-15855-cov-7.440570_pt1 | contig 15855 bp, 11 predicted proteins | sample MGYA00581735_ERZ1740068 | MGnify/ENA primary metagenome ERZ1740068 (study PRJEB43018, sample SAMN04849740) | marine metagenome | isolation source: floating plastic debris | place: Pacific Ocean | collected 2008-08-30 | study: EMG produced TPA metagenomics assembly... | reverse complement strand
CCATCCGTTCACCATACTGGCCGCCAATCCACCATAAGTGGCCCCATCAAACACACGGCCCTTTTTGCCCGCAATGGATGTGCCCACCGGAGTAGACAATACATTCTCGCCAACCAATAGGTATTGCTTTCCGCCAAAATAAAACACCCGCAGTTGGGGAGTACGCAAATCCGGGGCATCTTTTTCAAAGTGGCTCAGCCGGCTGCGGTCCTGCATGTAATCCGAGTGGTGCCCGGCCGCTACAAACAAAATTGAATCGTTGACCAAGGGGCTGCAATCGTAGCGTTGCCGCACACTGTCGATGCCCACCTTCACCAGGTGTTCCAGGTAGGGGTAGTTCAAATCCTTCACGTTGATGCGGTCGCTGGGGCGCTGGGCCGATGCAGCTATGGGAAGCAAGGCATACAAGACTACCCCTATGAACCAAGGCACGAAAAAAGAGATGCGTGGCATCAGCGTCATTACCAAAGAAAAGCCAGCGACTGGACTACCCGTGAATTTTTGCAAACCTAATGGAATTGAGCGTTCCACCGTGCCACAAGGCAGTCCAAAAACGGATTGCCGAAATTCGATGCGCATCCGTTAATTCCCAACTTAGCGACCATCTGACTCAAGTAGACTTTGGAGTGCTTGCAGGGAGGAAAGGTCTTTCAGAGCAGGCAATCGGAGTTGGACCAAAGCACCTTCGTTGGCTTTGTTCGCTATTTGCTCCTGAAACGCCGAGGGCGATAAGTAGGCCACCCGGTTTCCCGGAAAAACGGCCAACAGGCGATTGGCCTCGCCCGGATAAAAGCTAAAGTTGTTGAGCTGAGGTCCTTCATATTGCACCACCGAACTTCCATTTTCGCCACGGATCAAAAACACCTGGAAGGGCTCTGAAGCTGATTCGCTGGTCGCTGAGACCTCCACCGTGCAAGTGACCGACTCTGGTTGATGGTGGGGCCGTGCCCAACGATAGTAGCCAAAGCTGCCAAGGACCATTTGTCGCTGAGGGGTATATGGAATGATCTTTTGGCCCGGTATCCTAATCGCTGCCTGCTCTTCTGCAAAATGTTTCAATTGATGGTGCGTGTATTTCCCAATTTGTTGGTGGGTGATACCATCTACTTGAACCCGACCGGTAAAAGTTTTGCCAGCCGATAGCAAGCTGATTTGGTATTCGTTGGGGCCATAAGTGGCCGGTTGTAGCTCAAACAACACTTTACCACCAATGTGGCTCCAGCCCAAGGCAATGTTTTGGCCCTGAAAATGACGAAGACCTTGCATTTCGAAACTGCCCAAAGCATAGACCAGTTGTCCGCTTGGAGCGTAATGTTTATGGCTATTAAAGGCCTGGTTGTAGACGGCCATATTTCGGGTATCCGATTGCCAATAATCGTAAGGCTCGGTAAAAACTTGAGTCATAAAACTATTCGTCACCTCCCCATCAGCAGCTATTAGCTGCAAGTTTCCCATAGCGTCAGTCACATAAAAGCGCTTCCGCTTCAAAAAAAACGGGTACCAATTGGGGAGTTCCAAGGTAAAATCTCTTAGGAGCTTCCCCGTCCGATCAAAAAGCCTGATGCCGTTAGACGATTCAAGGATCCAATATTTCCCCTTTTCAACGGACAAAAAAGGAGCCCAGAGCCCTGTTTGGGTGGTTTGGACTATCACGCTTTTACCACGCAGGTTTTTGAGTACATGCTGCGTGGAGTCGGCACTGTGCATTTCGATGTAAGTAGACCTGCCGTAACTAAAACCTGTTTGGTACAGTGGAAATGGGACCGATAAGTCGGTCATAGATCTGGTTTCCCAGTTGTAGAGCCAAATTTTTCCTTCGGCTTCTTGATAGAACAAAATCAAAGGAGCTTCCCAATGAAAACGATACTCCAAGGACGATTCACCATCGGTAATGATAGGAAGCGGTATTTTTTGATTCGTTTTCCAATTCCAGATTTCAAAATTGCCGTCCAGATATTCCAGAAGCACCAGGTTCAGGCTCCCGCAAAAGAAGGCATCCGCAAATTGTTCTCCGCGAGGAGTAGTACTTAATCGTTGTCCGGTTTTGTCATAAATAGCAACTCCGTTTCCCGAGTGGATCAAAAATCCTTCGGACCTATCACTCCCCCGCAAACGCACCTTCGATCGGGAAGTCCGTCCCTTGACCACCCGTGCAGGATGTGGCCTGCAACGGATGGTTTGTACCACCGTGCCGTCAATGCTGCGTACTTCAAAAACGACCCACTCCTCGTTGCTTTTATTGCGGTTGCGGTAAACCAAGGTTTGCTCATCTGCTAATAGTCGAAGGTCATCGATGTTGGTCAACACCAGGGGGGCATGCTCAGGGGTGAACAGGGCATAGTTGTAGTATTCGTAACGATCGATGAAATTGCTTTTGGGAGTAAACCAGCCACCTTCGCCTTGAATGGGGGCATAGGTTCTCACCACTTTGCCGTTCCAGTCTACACACAAGGCAGAATCCTTCCCCACCACTTGAAACCAGGAAGAATCAGTATTAAAGGGCCGAATCGTATACGCCCCACGGAAATGGCCTCGGGAGTTGAAATGGTGCTTGGGATGGGCCGCAAAGCTGGGGCGCGTCAGTTCCAGCGAAGTCCACTCTTCTTCAAATAACCAGTCGGGAGGAGCACCACCATCCAAAGCAGAAATGGAAAATGGCAAATCGACAAGATGGCGGGTGGCAGGCTTCTGCACCGTGTCGAATAGAAGCGTTTTACCATCTGGTACCTCCCATTTAGGGTTGGGAGCACGTTGCTCCACCAGCTCCCAAGCGGTCGACTCCGTTTCAGCAGGGTGGCCCCAACGATACAAATCAAAATCTCCTGCAATGTTGGCAGCAGCGCTATAACGCAGTGGCCGATCTTCGCGAATGGCAATAGTTTGGCCTTTTCGAGAACTGCGCACCTCGATCATGCAGTCCGATGCCATGCCGGATTTTCCTTCGTTGGATTGGCCTATCTCGGTGGGAGCATTGGCCAACAGCATTTCGGCCGTCGAAGAGAATTCACGGATTTCGAGCGCTATTTTTCCGGAAACCGGCTTGCCTTTAGAGGTAATAAACGCCTTAGCGGGAATGAACAAACGCGCACCGCTTGGAAGATGGACCAACGTATCGCGGTGGCCTGAAACGCTGATTTTTTGAGTAGCCGGGGCAAGCCCTTCGAAGGCGGAATGCGCTCCAGGGTTGGAGCGGGTGCTGCAGGCAGCAAGCAGCGTGAAACACCACAATAAAAGTACCCATTGAAGTAGGAATGCCGGGCTGCTTTTAATACCAGAAGAAGAAAGTAAGCAAGTCATTGTAGGGGCTTTGGGGTTTGGGTATTTGGGGTTGATACCACTACCGCTCAAAGGTAACCCACAACGGCAAAAGCACCACAAAAACGAGCGCTGAGGATGCTGTAAAGACAGGTGTATTCAATAACAATGGCGTTCTCCCGGTCTTTTCAGGAATCATCGACTTGCCTGATGCCTAAATTTAGAGCCGTAGCGCATTGCAGGGCGTACTAGGAGGGAGGCTTTTATGATGTATTGCGCCTCAAAAAAATCAAAAGGACGGTGCGGATGGATACCGATTTCAGCCCAAGGCTTGCCAAAGCAACAATGCAATGACTACCAGGCCAGCAATGACCAGGTAAATGGACCAGGATCGGGCGGGGGAGGCGAGTTGTTTCTTTTTCATGGTGGGTCGTTTTTGGAATTGGAAATGGGTGTGTTTTAAAACAGGTCTTTTGTGTGAGTCAGTAGCAACATGCGCTGGTTCTACTTTTTTTATTTGAGTTGGCCAAGGTGAAAGGGATTCACCGCTGCTGCATTTTGCCCGCAAGGTAGGTCCGCAATGTCCCTTCAATGTAGGCTGTGGGTTATGGTGCCATTATGGCTCGCTCACCAGAGCGTTAAGCACCACGGGTAGCGCATTGCGCAGCAGTAGCCCCTTCATTGAATTAGGACCGAATAGATGGCTATTCCACAAAAATTTAACTTGGGGTTTTCAACAGAGAATTGTTGATGCCCGACGGCAGAATTGGTGAAGTGGGAAAGGGTTTTGGTGCGATTTTGCCTGAAAGTTGTAAAGGTCGAATCATGAAAAGGAACCATTGCTACAGTTAACTGTTAATTTGATACATCGCAATGTCAGGGTTTCGCAACCACTTACTATTTTTAGATCAGTTTTGCGGTTAACTCCACATTTACCCCAACCAGTGTTATGACGCGACCTTCGGCCCTTCGATTCGTCTTTCTTGCTGTGTGTACAATGGTGTGGCTCACCTCTTGCACCCGGGTAGAAAACTATCCGAAAAGGTTGGTGGGCGATTGGTTGGACAAAAACTTTGAAAACGAAGCCGAAAACGATCGCTATTCTTTTATGATCAATGGCGACTTTCACTTTCAACTCTACGCCGGCTCGGATGAAGAAGACATTTTCGGTACTTATGAGGTGATTGACCGCGACATCATATTACAGGTTACTTCCACTCAAGTGAATGGAGAACAGGTATGGCAGCAAGACAGCAATCCCCAGGAATTGATTTTCACCGACCGCCCCACGAATGATATGGTTCCCGCACGGAATTTGATTTCTACCTGGGTGAACCGGTTCCCGACCATTCATTTGCTCAATCGGTGGGACATGCGCATTTATTTTGAAGGCACCGACCAAGAAGAAATGCGCCTCCGAAGAGACTAGGAGATAACAGCGCGAGAGCGAGAGACGAGGAATAACAGTGCGAGAAGCGAGAGACGAGAACGAGGAATAACAGCGCGAGAAGCGAGAGACGAGAACGAGGAGGAGAAGACCAATCAATAATAATTTCTTTTAGCAGCGCAGCCATTCTCATTCTCCGTCTTCGCTCTATTTGTCAGCCGCTCTGTCTCAATCCCTCTATTCTCGCGCTCTATACTCACGCTGTCTGTCATCCGCTTTGATTTATTTCGCCACCACAAGCTTTTCAGTAAGTAGGCCGGTTTTAGTAATAATTTGAAGGGAGTACAAGCCTGCGGGCAAATGCCGAACATCCGCTTGAAGTAGGGTAGTGGGCGCTTGATTTACTTGTGCTACTAAGGCACCGGAAAGGGAAAACACATGGACACTCGTGATGGGAGAAGCCGATTGGATCGAGAGAGTGCCCTGCGTTACAGGTTGCGGAAAAAGGCGCAATTCCAAAGCACTGCTGGTATTGGTGGCAATGCCCACCGGGGTTTCGCCTTGGATCAAGATGTTGTCAATCAATAAACGGGATTGGTTGGCCTGAAACTCATGCAACAAACCTAAGGCAAAACGCACGTTGTTGTTAGCAGCCAAAGAAGCCAGGTCAATGTTTACCGAGTAAACGTCTGCACTGTCGGGTACCCAAACCGATGGGTCTTGGGCAAAAGGAACCGAAATGGTGTTGATCTGATTGAAAACTCCCCAATCTTCCAGCAGTTGCCACCCAGTGCCGTCGTCGTACCAAATGGCAAAAGCAGGGTTGGTAAACGCACCGGTTACCATGGCAAACGACAAACTCAATTCAGGGGCTACTACCGAACTCAAATCCACGAAAGGAGTGTGCAGCCACGCACTGTCGTTGCCCACACGACTCACCGCGTTGGTGTTGCCAATACTGTTGGAGGCGATGGTCCAGGTTTGGGCAGGTTCCATGGTCCAACCTTGCGGCAGGCCATTTTCAAAATTCTCGTTAAGTAATACAATTTGGCCAAGGCCCAAAGTAGCCCAAAGGCAGCTTAAAAAAGAGAGGAATATATAAGGTTTCATAGGCAATGTTATTGATGGTACTTTTCGCATTTTTTCCTAATAGGGAGAAATCTGAAAATCACAAAAGTATAATGAGGCATAATCGGTTGTTGAAACAATGGTGCTTTTTCATAAAACAATATTATTGTTTCAAAATGAGCATTTTATGAAAAAAATTAGAAACCGAAGCCATCTTTAATTTATCTCCACAAACGTAGGTTAAAAGTAAACGAACCAACAGGGATACATAAGTTGAAAGCTGGTACTTTTCAATTTTGGTGTTTTGTTTCAATATGGTTAAAGTCGGTTGCCTTACTGTTTATCGGTGTTGCAACATGTGCCTACAACCGATCTACAATAATTCTTTGGAAAAGTAATATTGATTGCCCATTAATAATTATTCTTCTCATCAAGAAAGCTGGAGATCACCTAACTTTATCAAGACTTTATTTTCAAATCCCAATCTCAGAATCCTTAGTTCGCATGGTGATTTCCTTGGAAATGTTATTTGGTATGGTTTTTATCCTTCTTTTCTTTGGATATCGGGGCTATTCCATGTACGTAAATCCAGCCCGATTAAAGAAAATGGTGAAGGCGCATTATCAATCCAAGGGAACTACACTAATAAACATGAAGAAGCTTACGGTTTCGGAAAAAATGCGTCATACAGGCAACCCCTTTTTCTTCTTGCAACCATATCATGCATTGATCCAATTTTCGCCAAGCCAAATGGAGTATCTCCGTAAGGTAGACGTACACGATGAAACTAAATTGGAATCAGCACGGTTCGTAGCCTTAACCATCCGCAACAAAAAACTGGTAAGCCTCAACGAGTTTGATATTTATTCCACATAATTATCACAACGATTCGTGGGAACGAGAGCGGCTGCGTTGCATTTGAAATTGAGCTGCGCAGTTAAAAATCATTTTGGGGATATTTTTCTCGTTCTCGGTCGTTCTCGCCACTGTTTACCCCTCGTTCTCCACACTGTTTTCCCTCGCTCTCGCCTCTCGTTCTCCGCACTGTTCTTTCTCGTCTCTCGCTCTCCGCACTGTACTATCATATTCGTTTCCAAAACCGGCTAAACCCCTCCACTTGGATCAAACGAAGCACCAACTCCTCCGGCACCAAACCGATGCGCTTTCGTTTTTCCTGAAATTGCCCCACCCGGTGCCCTTCAGGCACATGCAGCCAACCCACATACCCAAATCCTGGGTAACGGTTTTTCCCAAACTCGGCCTGGTAATCGCAAATTGCGGCAAAGTGAGCGTTGTGCAAATTGCCCTTCAATACTTCGGCCAACCACAGCGAATCAAACGAAGGATTGGGGTGGCTGTAGTGGTGCACCAACAAAATGATGGGCATGCCGGCCGAAAACTTATCGGCCTCCACTTTAGGATGATCTGCAGGAGAATCGATGCCAATCAGACGTTCTCCGGGAAAACCGTGGGTACGGGTGATCTCGATGAGGCGCAGCACTTGTTGTTGATTGAGTTGCTGCCACTTTTTACCGATCACGGGCCGCCACAAGAAATTCCACCAGCGGTAATACCGTTTCCGGATGGCCTGATCGGCGGCAAACATGGCATTGATTTCCTTACGAATGGATGTGTTGATCCCAGCATGGTAGGCCGCTTGTAGTTGAGCCGTATCGTTGGCCAGCGTACGCCAATAAGCACCGGTTCGAAAGGCTTCTAATCCTGTTTTGCGCTCAAAATAGGAGTAGGGCACCCCTTGCCGCATGGCCCGCCGGATAAAAAAGCCAAGCAGCGCATCTTGCCGGGCCATGGCCGCCACTTCTACCGCATGGATGCAGTCCCGGGCATACACGAAATCCGATGCTTCGAAAACCTGCTGATACACTTGGGCCGCAGAAGCGTATTGCCCTTCTGCCACCAGCACCAAAGCCCGATTGATTTGCTGGTAATACGCCAAGGCCTCCTGGCCGCAAGCGGTGCGCGCCATTAGTAAAAGAAAGAAGAGTATCCACTTTTGCATGGGCTTATGAAGGAACTGTTGGGAGCGTTGAAGCATGAACAATTACATCGCAGGCATTGGCTAATATAAATTATTGTGGTCAGCAAAGGATGGATAAGAAAGTAATCTGAAAGGGAAATAGCATAAATTCACTGAACCAACAACAGGGTAAAATAAGCATTACACCAAGCCACCTCCATCATCATTCATGCTAAGGCTTGGGTATTCCATCTACTCAATCAAAAAAGTCCATCTACTTTTACTTCATGCCAAAATTCAGCTACGCCATCTGCCTCAGCCTACTTACCCTGGCACTGCTGGCCTGCCAAACAGAAATACCGCCACCTCCTCAAGCGGAAGCGGCACCGGAAAAGATTGTGGTAAAAGGCCCCTGGATGGGCATGCAGCCCACCGAAACACCAAAATTATTAGCCCCCCAATTATTGGCCAGTCCCATTCGGGAGTACAATGCCGCTTTTAGTCCCGACGGCACTTCGTTTTACTACACCCTCAACTATCCTGGCCAAGGGGTGATTGTGGAAACCCAATTGCAAGAAGACAACACTTGGGCTGCACCGGTAGTGGCCCCCTTTTCGGGGAAATGGTCGGAATACGATCCGTTGTTTTCTCCGGATGGCAAGTTTCTGTATTTCAGTTCAGAGCGGCCCACGCCCGATGATCCTCAAAACACGAAAAGCAACATTTGGCGCCTCACCAAAGAGGGCAATTCCTGGGGTGCTCCCGAGTACGTGTCATTGGGTACGACGGGCAATTACCACAGCTCATTGGACGAAGACGGCCACCTGTATTTCAACCGCTGGAGCGATGGTGACCTCTACAAGGCATCACCCGAAGCATCGGGATATAGCGTTGAAAAAATACCCGGATGGCCTGAAGCTTCGCAGGGCGAAGGCGATCCATTTATCGGTCCACAAGGCGATTACCTCATCTTCAGAGGCTATGAGAACACCTTAGGGCGGGGCGACCTCTACATCAGTTACCGCACCCCACAAGGATGGACACCAGCTATCAACCTGGGAGTACCCATCAATTCACCTGCTCAGGAAATGTGTCCATACGTAACGTCCGACGGGCAATTTTTTCTTTTTGCCAGCGGCCGCAAGCAAACTCCCTATCAACCACAGCCGGGAGCGGAAATCGATCCGATTGTGGCCAAAAACATCAGTTTCGACAACGGTTGGGAAAACCTCTATTACGTTTCGGCCGATTTTATTGAAACGCTTCGGCCCAAAAACGAGGTAAAGTCACAATAGTGTTCCAGATAGTTGGATCAGCTTCTTGATTGTTAACATAGGTTAAGTGGTAGAAACAGGGTCGCGAGTTACCTTTGTTGACGGAAGTGCAACTCAACTGAATCGAACCAAAACCTGCACCCTTGAAACCCTTACTCGACTACTACCACCGTCGGCCTTTGCGCTTTGCGCTTCTGGCCGGCTTGTTTTTTCGCCTTTTGGCGGCTTTCTTTTCGGAGGGCTTTATCACCAGTGACGACCATTTTCAAGTAGTAGAAGTAGCCCAAGGGTGGATTGAAGGCAAATACCTCGACGTGTGGTTCGTAAGCGATTTAGAAGACCGACAAACCGGGCGCAGTGCTTTCTATCCGGGCCTTCATTGGGTATTGTTCGTATCGCTCGATGCCATTGGTTTCACCACGCCCATCGGCAAAATGATTCTGGTACGCCTGTTCCATGCCGGCTATTCGTTGCTCATCATTTACTTCGGATTTCGCATGGTTTACCAGTTGGCCGGTCGGGAATTGGCTAAAAAAACGGGTCTGGTGTTGGCGCTTTTGTGGCTCCTACCAGTACTGAGTGTGCGCAACTTGGTGGAAGTGGCGGCCATTCCTGCCATGCTGGGTGCTGCCTGGTATTCGCTTTCTGCAGAAACACGACAGCAGCCGGCACGATGGTACATGCTATCCGGGGTGTTGCTGGAAGTGAGTTTTGTATTTCGCTATCAGGTCGGTCTTTTTGTGTTAGGATTTCTCGTTGGATTGGCCTTGCTGCGAAATTGGCGAGGCTTGATGTTCACCTTGCTTGGGGCCGGGATTCCTTTCTTGTTGCTGCACGGTGTGTTGGAAATTTACACGGGCGGTGCTCCCTTTGCCAAGATTTACACCTATGTAATGTACAACCTCAAGCATGCCACCACCTATTTTAACCAACCGGCGTGGACCTACATTCTTTTCATATGTGGCATACTCATTCCACCGGTGGGCGTGTTTTTATTTGCCGGTAGCTTTTGGGCGGCACGCAAGCATTGGCCCACGTTTTTGGGAGTGCTCCTCTTTTTTGGTTTTCACAGTTTCTTTCCCAATAAGCAAGAGCGGTTCATGTTCACTATGGTACCCTTCTTTGTGATTTTGGGCCTCATCGGTTGGGCTGAAATCGAAGCCCGTTTTCCGTTTTGGAAAAACAAAGCAGCAGGATTTGTACGCGGCAGCTGGAAATTCTTTTGGGGCCTCAATCTGTTTGTCCTCGCCATCGTGTCCTGGCAAAGCAGCAAAACCATGTTGGTAGATGCGATGACCTACATGGACACCCGAACCGATGTACGGGCCATTGTTGTGGAGGACATGAACCGCAGCCGTGGCACGTTAATCCCCTTGTTTTACATGCGCGAATACCCTGGTTATGACCGCGTAGGCAAGAAATTTCCACCGGATAGCCTCGCCTTGAAAATGCAAAACTACCCCGATTGGCGCCTGCCCAATTATGTGCTGTTTGTACAAAAACCTGGCGAAGACCTCACCGAAAGGGTAACCAACATGGAAACCGTGGTGGGGCCGTTGCAATACGATACCACCGTTCAATCCGGATTTATCGATCGACTCTACCTTAAAATGAACCCTGCGGTGGCCAAGGCCGACAACATGGTGGTGTACCACGTGTCCGAAGAAAAGACCTCCGAATAAGCCTTACACACTTATCCTCATTCACAGCGCAGGGTGGAAAAGTTCGTTCTTGGCATCCACATCTCAGGAGGGGCATGGGCTACATTTGAGGCATGAAAACCTGGATTTTTTCGGCGGTCCTGCTTTTAATGACTTTTGCAAGCACGGCCCAACATACGGTAGTGCTCAAAAATGGCAACAAGGTGCAAGGAGTGGTGATGGAGTTGAAAGACGACCAACTTACCGTGGCAGTGGACATGAAGTTGACCACCATTCACATGAAAGAGGTCAGTTCTATTTTTTTCAACGAATACGTGCCCTACGATGGTGGTCTGGTGAATACCGAACCGGAAAAAACCATGCGTTCGGGAGACTACGTCATCGGCTACCAAATGAAAGATCGTAAGATGGTGCGAGCTCCGAAAATCTCCAATGGCACCGAAAACAAAGGCACCGTGGTGGTCATTGTGAAGATCAACCGTTCGGGCACCGTTACCAGTGCTGAACCCGGAGCGCCCGGTTCTACCACGAGCAGCGACTACCTCTACACCAAGGCCAAATTTGCCGCTATGGGCGCCCGCTTCAACGAACACCCTAAAGGACCCATTGAAACCACGGGTACCATCACGATCACCTATTGATCTTTTGGCGTAGTTCAGTTTCGAACTGCTATTTTCGTGGGCAAACGACCCTTCTACCCATGACCCGACTTCGTTTTCCTTCGCTCTTATTGCTGGGCTTGCTCACCTGGGCAAGTTGTGGCAGTCCTACCGAATCGGCTACTACTACACAGAGTGCCGATAACCCCAATACGCGGGTTGATTTCATTGTGTTGCAGCTCAACGATGTGTACGAAATATCTCCCCTTGAGGGCGGAAAGGTGGGCGGTTTGGCCCGGGTAGCCACCTTGCGGAAACAGTTGTTGGAAGAAAATCCCAACGTGATCACGATTCTTTCGGGCGATTTTTTGAGTCCTTCCCTCACCGCTACTTTGAAAGATGAAAACGGTGAGGCTTTTGCCGGCAAGCAAATGATTGAAGTGCTGAATGCTTTGGAGTTGGATTATGTGACCTTTGGCAACCACGAGTTTGACAACAAAACCATCGAACCGCTGCAAAAACGACTCAACGAGTCGGAATTTACCTGGACGTCGATCAACTGCTTTAACCGCATCCCCAACGGGGCCATTCCTTTTAAAAAGGTGTTGGCCGACGGCAGCGAAGAACGTGTTCCAGGGTCAGTTCTACATTCGATCACTTCGTCCAAAGGGCGAACGATTCAAGTGGGCTTTATTGGCGTTACCTTGCCTTTTTCTCAGCAAGACTATGTGATGTATAGCGATGAGGTGTTGGCGGTACGTTCAGAGTTTGAGCGCATCCAAGACCAATGCCATGTGATGTTGGGCATTACCCACCTTTCGATTGAAGGCGATCGGGAGTTGGCGCAAAAGGTGCCGGGTTTTGCTTTGTTGATGGGCGGTCATGAGCACGACCACCACCAAGAGTGGGTGGGCAATACGGCCATTACCAAAGCCGATGCCAATGCCAAATCGGTTTATGTGCACCGCATTTCGCACCAGCTATCCAACGGCCACACCAAAGTGGAATCGGAATTGGTCAACATTACTGATGCAATGGCCAGCGAACCCGGCGTGCAGGCTGTCGTGAACAAATGGGAAAACATCACCAACGAGCGGCTGGTGGCCATGGGTTATCAGCCCGATGAGGTGCTGACCACTTTGGACCAGCCCCTGGATGGACGCGAGAGCTCCATTAGAAATCAGCAAACCGATTTGGGCAACTACATTGCCAAAGCCATGATGGCGGCTTACCCTGAAAGCGACCTGGCGTTGCTCAATTCGGGATCGGTGCGCGTAGACGACCAATTGATGGGCGACATTACCCAGTACGATGTGTTGCGTACGCTGCCTTTCGGCGGAGGCGTGGTGTTGGCTGAACTTAGCGGGCAACAACTGTTGCAAACCCTTGAAATTGGCTTGAAGAACAACAAAGGCACTGGAGGTTACCTTCAACTGGGAGGCATCCGCAGTGCGCGCGGAGTGTGGTATCTGGGCGAAAGTGAAATTGACCCTGCCGCTCAATATCGGGTGGCCATGACGGGTTATATGAAAAGTGGTGGAGAAAGTAACCTGGAATACCTGGAGCAGGTTTCTGCTACGCAGGCCGATCCGTTACCTGGGTACGAAGCCACGCGCAACGACATTCGCGATGCCTTCATGGCGTACCTGCGCAACCTGGAAGCTTCCTGAGCCTCACTTGAGTTTTTTCAACAACCGTTTGGCGCGGGAATTGAAACCGGAAGTACCGTAGGGCAGGAGGGATTCGATCACCATGCGCAGCTCGCCGGAGAGCTCAGGTTCCAACTGACAAATGTTAAAAAGTACCTGCATGGCATTTACTTGCAAGCCTACGGGTTGCGTGGCGTTTTGCAGCACACCAAAACAATAGTTGGCCAATCGCCCCAAGCTTTCGGCTTCTTTGGGCAAGGTCAAATCAGTCATCACCCGAAGCAGGTGCCGGTGTACGGCAATGTGGTAATCGCGCTCCAACATGGTGATGGCGCGGTTCCAAAAAGGGTCGAACAGGAAAGGATGTTGGGTGACTAAAACCATCATGGCATAGGAGGCCCGCTGAGGCAGGGGAGGCTGGCCGTGTTCCATCAGCGCCCAAAACACGGCAAATCGCTCCGCATCCGGCCCCACTTCGGCGGCTATCAACTCCGCCTGTTTGCGACTGTGCTCAGCCAGAATCAACTCCGTAAAACCTGCTTTCAAATCGCTCATCGGGGCAAAGAAACGGATACCTGGGGTGGGGTCAAAACAAAAAAGTGATGCCGGTTCCACTTCCACGGCTCACTATTTTTCGCGGGTATGCTCAGCTGCAAATCATTGCCTGAATACGTATAAATTGACCTTGTTTGAAGCAGGAGTAGGATTAATAATTCTTGGTTTCCTAAAAACAGGAACCATCGCAGCTGCAAAAAAAGAGAGATGGTAACCAGTTCAACTTTTTTGACGTATTTGCAGCGTCTTTATTTGAACCGTATAACGAACCGATTCAAGCCTCACTGAATGGATCACAACCGTACGACAAACAAAAGCCGCGCCTACCGTAGACTCAGTATCCGGCGTCTTCTTCAACTCATCTTCATCTTGCTATTTGTATCCATCGGCATTACCGAATGGTTGACCTATCGCCAGGTAGAGAATCTCAAATTGGGTGGCCTACGCAGCGATTTTCGAAATCTCCAACGCGAAGCCAAAGACCTGGTGAATGTCACCAAAGAGTTTATGTTGGTAGGACAGCAGCAAGAGGTCTTTCACCAAACAGACAGCAGCCAGATCCTGGACCGCTACCAACTTTGCCTGGGCCGCTACCGCGACATTTCTGGACGTACCCGATTGGTGCTGGTAGAAAACGGCTATACCGATGTGGGTGCCTTGAAAGAACTGGACCAAAACATCGACGAGTTGAACGAACTGTTTCAGCAGTATTTAGATGGGGTAAGGCAACGGGGCATCCCGGGATATGGGGTGGTGAGTGAATTTGAGAGTGCGCTGATTTTCATGCGCCAGTTTGATTTTCGTGGTTTGGGAAAGGTCTTTTCTGACCTCCAACTGGAATCCCAAACTTACCTGCTCACCGGTGATGCTTACATCAAAGGGTTTGCCCAACAGCAAATGACCACTTTTCAGCAAGAAGCGCCCACTTTTATGGACGAAGGCGAGATCAGTATGATTTGGAGCGTGCTGACCGAATACAACGGCAACCTGAACAAACTCATCGCCTTGGATACTTTGCTGGGGACTTATTCTGGTTTCGGCCTGCAAGGGCAACTCCTTAACCGGATGAACACCATCGAGCAAAACCTGCAGTTGGAGGCCATTCGCCAAAACATTGACGATAGTCAACAGGCAACTATGATGAAGGTAAGCACGGGCTTGTTTACGATTTTTGCGGTGACGCTCATTGCTTGTGTATTGCTCTACCTGGTTTTGTTGAAACGCCTGGTGAAACCCATCGGCCTGTTGAAAAAAGTAGTGACGGATGTAAGCGAAGGCCAGCTATCGAGTGAGTTGCCGCAGTTTGTGGTGAGTGAAGTGGACGACATGGCCCGTTCGGTGGAGACCCTGACCGATGGTTTGCAACAAACTACGCATTTCGCGAAATCCATCGGAGCCGGAGAGTTAAACACCGAATTTCAATCCTTGGGGGCCAACGATATACTGGGCAACGCCTTGCTCGGCATGCGCGATAGTTTGAAAAACCTTTCGGAAGAAGAAGCCCGTCGAAACTGGGGCAACGAAGCTTATTCGCAATTTGTAGAGTTGCTGCGCCAATCCACCGACACCAAAGCCTTAGCCGCTGACTTGCTCTCCTTGCTGGTCAAGCAATTGGGTGCCAATCAGGCGGCTCTTTACGTGCTGGACGAAAGTGAGGAAGGTAAATTGGCCATGGACATGTTGGGTTGCTACGCCTGGAACCGCAACCGCCACCTCAACGAACGCGTGCTCAAAGGCGAAGGGCTCATTGGCCAGGCCTGGATTGAAGCAGCACCCATCTACCTTACCGATGTTCCCCAAGGTTTTGTGAACATCACCAGCGGATTGGGCGAAGCCAATCCAAGTACGGTTTTCATTCTGCCTTTGGTGAACAACGAAAAGGTGGTCGGTATTCTTGAAATCGCCTCGTTCCATGAGATAGAAGACCATCAAAAGGCCTTTTTGCACCGCCTTGCTGAAAGCATTGCGGCCACTATTTCCAACACCCGAACCAACGAGCGTACCCAACAACTGGTAGAAGAGCTCAAACTCAGCAGCGAAGCCATGCGCGCCCAAGAAGAAGAAATGCGCCAAAACATGGAAGAGTTGCTGGCCTCACAAGAAGAAAGCCAACGGCAAGAGGCCCATTACAAAGCAGAGATTCAGCAGCTAAAAACGGAACTGAGAAGTCAGAGCGGATGATAGACAGCGTGAGTATAGAGCGCGAGAATAGAGGGGCTTCGCTGATAAAAGAAATTATTATTAATTAGTCCTCTCGTTCTCGGTTCTCGTTCTCGCACTGTTATTCCTCGTTCTCGTCTCTCGTTATGTGAATCAGAGCGGATGATAGGCAGCGCGAGTAGACAGCGCGAGTATAGAGCGCGAGGGTTGAGGGGCTGCGCTGCTAAAAGAAATTATTATTAATTGGTTCTCCCTTCCTCGTCTCTCGC